>ENA-OQCU01000081-OQCU01000081.1-human-gut-metagenome-genome-assembly--contig:-NODE-81-length-50801-cov-5.651695_pt1 | contig 50801 bp, 43 predicted proteins | sample MGYA00242504_ERZ504590 | MGnify/ENA primary metagenome ERZ504590 (study PRJEB26092, sample SAMD00036318) | human gut metagenome | host: Homo sapiens | study: EMG produced TPA metagenomics assembly of... | reverse complement strand
AACTGCCGAGGTCGCTTATACCTCCTGTGGAGCTGCAAGAACGTCCTCGGGCCAGTGACCTGTCCGAGACGGCAAGACCCAGCTGCGCATCGCCGAGACGAGAAGTACCGCTCAGCGTCACCTTCTTCTTCAACGGCGGTCGTTGAGGCTCCCTACGAGGGCGAGGACCGCTGTGTCATCCCCAGCCCGAAGGTGGCTACCTACGACCTCAAGCCTGAGATGAGCGCCCCCCGAGGTTGCTGCCGAGTGCGTCAAGCGCATCGAGAGCGGCAAATATGACGTGGTCATCCTGAACTTCGCAAACTGCGATATGGTCGGCCACACCGGCGTCTTTGAGGCCGCTGTCAAGGCCGTTGAGGCTGTGGACGCTGCTGTCGAGAAGGTCGTCACCGCTGTGCTGAACGCTGGCGGCTGCGCTTTCCTGACCGCTGACCACGGCAACGCCGAGAAGATGAAGAACCCCGACGGCACTCCGTTCACCGCCCACACCACCAACGTCGTGCCTTTCGTGGCCATCGGCTGCGGCGATGTGAAGCTGCGCGAGGGCGGCTGCCTGGCCGACATCGCACCCACCATGTTGCCCTATATCGGCCTGCCCGTCCCGGCAGAGATGACCGGCAAGAGCATCATCGCCGAGTAAACCTTTTCTGAAACAACGCAAGCGCCCCGCAGCTCGTAACAGAGCTGCGGGGCGTTTTTTTGTGCTGTTTGGCTTTTCAGCGCTCGACCCAGATGGACATCTTCGCACTGGTAGTGATGTCGCCGAGAAGGATGGTGTCCATCCTGATGCTGCAGGTCACGGCCAGCGCTTTGTTGGAATCGCTGCCGGTGAGCACCGAGGCGGGCAGGTTCTTGAGGGTCAGCACGGCGGTGCCGTCGGACAGGTCGCCGCTCAGAGTGCCGTCATAGTTCACCTCGCCGATGGCGATGCCGGTGAGACTGCCGGTCATGTTCATGGAAGAGAGCTGCTTGACCGGGAGCTCGAGGGTGAAGGTGCCGTTGGGCTGGCGGGTAAGGGTAGCTTCGCGGGTGGTGTCCACGGCACTGTCGGCCATCGACTCCTTGTCCCCGGACTCCCGCCAGAACCGGACGCCCACCGTCATCTTGACGGCGGCGGCACTGGCACTGACCGCCAGCGTCAGGAGCAGCAGCAGCGAGACGAGGACCGCCCCGGTGCGTCTGCCCGTATGCTTCAAAGATTTCGTCATATTCAAGAATCGACCTTTCCAGCCGCAGAGGCGGCTCTGTGCGTTCCAAAACGGAACGCGAAGGAATTTGTCACCGCAAAAATAACATATTCAGAAGAAAAAGTCAATCTGGCTTGTGAGACTTTCACAAAAATGTTTCACATAAGACACATCTTGTGGGAGAAAAAACGCAGACTTTGCCGAAGACACAAAAAAAGCCGCCTCCCGGCGGACGGGAGGCGGCAGAAGTCAGGAAAACTCAGACCTCAAAGTCGGGGTCGTCCTTCAGCACGTGGATGCTGGTCATGAAGGGGCTCTGCTCGGGGTCCTGGAACGGAGCCTCCTTGACGTACTTGTTCAGTGCGACAGCAGTGCGGGCGGGGTCGGCGATGGTGCCGGCGCCGCCGATGCAGCCGCCCGGGCAGCCCATGCCTTCCAGCAGGTAGCCGTTGTACTTGCCGGCCTTGGCCAGCATCAGCAGCTTCTTGCACTCGGCGAGGCCCTGTGCGGACGCGATCTTGACGTCCATATCGGGGTGCCACTCCTTGACCTTGTCGGCGACAGCCTTGGCGACGCCGCCGGACTGTGCGAAGCCGCGGCCTGCGCCGGAAGCGTGGACCAGATCGATCTCATCGGGGTCGACTTCGAGGTTGGCCACATCGATGTCCTTGGCCTCGATGATGCCGGCCAGTTCCTCGAAGGTCAGCACGAAGTCCACATCAGAGCGGACGGTGCGGCGGGAAGCTTCCAGCTTCTTGGCGGCGCAGGGTCCGATGAAGCACATACGGGCCTCGGGGTCGGCCTGCTTCATCATGCGGGCGGTGAAGACCATGGGGGTCATGGTCATGGAGATGTTCTTTGCAAGATCCGGGAAGGCGGTCTTTGCCATCATGCTCCATGCCGGGCAGCAGGAAGTAGCCATGAAGTTCAGCTTGTTGGGGACCTCCTCCAGGAAGTCGTGGGCCTCATCCACGGTACACAGGTCGGCACCGATGGCGACCTCCACGACGTCGTAGAAGCCCAGAGCCTTCAGCGCAGCCTTGAGCTTGCCGGTGGAGGCCAGGCCCGGGAACTGGTTGATGAAGGCGGGAGCGACGAGGGCGTAGATGCGGTCGCCGCGGTTGAAGCCCTGAATGAGCTGGTAGATCTGGCCCTTGTCGGCGATGGCACCGAAGGGGCAGTTGACCAGACACTGGCCGCAGGACACGCACTTGCTGTAGTCGATCTCGGCGCGGCCCAGCTCATCGGAGTGGATGGCACCCATGCCGCAGGCAGCGGCGCAGGGACGCTCGGTCTTGACGATGGCGTTGTAGGGGCAGACGCCGACGCAGCGGCCGCACTTGATGCACTTTTCCTGGTCGATGATGGAACGGCCGCTCTCCCAGGTGATGGCCTTCTTGGGGCAGACTTCCATACAGGGGTGTGCGAGGCAGCCCTGGCACAGGTCGGAGACCTTGACCAGCTTCTCGGGGCAGCGGTTGCAGGCAAACTTGATGACGTTCACCAGCGGGGGGTCATAATACTTATCGGCGATGGAAGCGTCCTCCAGACCGGAGACGACGCTGTTGTGCTCGTCCATGCGGCGGGTGGGCAGGCCCATGGCCAGACGAACGCGCTCCTCGACGATGGCGCGCTCGAGGAAGATGTCCTTGCGGAGCTTGCCTTCCTCACCGGGGATGATGGTGTAAGGGATCTTGCGCATCAGGTGGTTGGCCTGCTCGCCCTTGACGTTGGCGTAGGCCATCCGTGCCACCTCGGTAAAGACCTGGCGGCGGATCTGGATGACCGTCGTGTTGATTCCTCTGAAACTCATTCCAATCTCTCCTTGCTTTGAAACAACAGAACAAAAAACCGCTCTGACGCGGCTTTTCTCCGGGGCCTTTGATACTGGGCTGCTGCAAACAGCCGGATGCCCCGAATAATCCACTTTTATTGTAGCATAAACCCTTCGGGAAGAAAAGGGAAAAGCCTAAAATTTGTTATGAAATTCACAACTGATATATCTTGCACAAATGCGAACGAATGGATTTGTACAAAACGGCAAAGAACCGGCTAAGACTTACACCATCTCGGCCCGGACACGCTCGCCGTCGTAGCTGCCCAGCCGGACATGGATGATCTCGCCGCTCTTATGGCCCGGGGCCGATACCACGACGGGAACGTACAGCCGGGTGTAGCCGGTGAAGAGGGTGCCGGAGAGGGGAGTCTCCAGCAGAACGTCGTCCTCGCTGCCCTCGCAGCCGGCCAGCACCTCGCGGCGGATGTCCTCCGCGATGGCGTTCATCTCCCGGCTGCGGGCCTGCTTTTCGCGCTCATGGACCTGGTCGGGGAAGTCGTAGGCGGGGGTGCCGCTGCGGCGGGAGTAGGGGAAGACGTGGACTTTCAGGAAGCCGATCTCCTTCAGGAACGCGCAACTCTCCCGGAAATCTTCCTCCGTCTCGCCGGGGAAGCCGCAGATGCAGTCGGTGGTGAAGCTGACCGGGCGGTCACCGTAGGCGGCGCGGAGCTGGCGGACCACCTCGGCGTACTGCTCGGCAGTATAGACGCGGCGCATCCGGCGCAGGGTGGCGCTGCAGCCGCTCTGCAGGCTCAGGTGGTACTGGGGGCAGAGCTTGTCCACTGCCGCCAGCCGGGTGATGTATTCGGGGGTCAGCATATCGGGGTCAAGGCTGCCCAGCCGGATACGCTCGATGCCCTCCACCCGGGCGCACTTCTCCACCAGCTCCACAAGGTTGGTGCCGGTGTCGAGACCGTAGCTGGGCAGGGAGATGGCGCTGAGCACCACTTCCCGGTAGCCGGAAGCGGCCAGCTGGCGCAGTTCGGCGAGGATGCTCTCTTCCGAGCGGCTGCGCACCGGGCCGCGGGCGCGGGGGATGACGCAGTAGGCGCACTGACGGTTGCAGCCGTCTTCTACTTTAATAAAGGCGCGGGTGTGGGTCTCGAACCGCTCCACCGGCAGCTCCTCGAACCGCTCACCTTTCGCGTGGGGGGCGATGGCGACGATGCGCTCGTGGCCGTCCAGCAGCTTGAGCACATTGTCGAGGATGGCTTTCCGGTCGCCGTTGCCGCAGACCAGGTCGGCCTCCATGAACTGGGCCGCTTCCTCGGGGAAAGCCTGTGGGTAGCAGCCGGTGAGGACGGTGACGGCGCCGGGGTTCTCGCGCTTGGCCCGGCGGAGCCACTTGCGGCTCTTCTGGTCGCCGAAGTTGGTGACGGTGCAGCTGTTCACCACAAAGACGTCAGCCTCTTCGCCCTCCGGCACGATGGTGAAACCGGCGGAGCGGAACATCTGTTCCAGCGCACCGGTCTCATTTAAGTTGACCTTGCAGCCAAGGGTATAAAAACAAACTCGCATGGGGTGTCCTTTCTGAAACCTCTCCGTCATTGCTTCGCAATGCCACCTCCCCTATCGAGGGGAGGCTTTGGCATTTCGTAAAGCTTTCTCTCCTCGCCAGAGGCTCTCCTCGGTAGGAAAGCTGTCGGGCGTCAGCGAAACGGAGAGGTTATTACCTTATAATAAACCATCCTATTATAGCAGATTTTTCCCGGGGAGAAAAGAGCATTCCGGCCTCTTTTTTTGCATAGAATGCAATCAGACAGACATTGCGGGGAGGGACAAGGGATGGAACGAAAGAATTTTGCGGTGCTCTGCGCAGCCGTGCTCTGTTTCTGGCTGTTTGCACTGGCCCTTGGGACGGCGGAGGGCGTGGGCCTGCGGGCTGTCATGCACCCGGAAGAGCGGGCCGTCAGCGCCGACGTCGAGGAAGCGGCGGAAGGGATTCTGCTGCCGGCCGCAGCTGCCACGCCTCAGCTCGACCTCAACTGCCGCGCGGCCATCCTCATTGAGCAGGGGAGCGGACGGGTCCTCTACGAGAAGAACGCCGACGAGCGGGTCCCCATCGCCTCCATCACCAAGGTGATGACCCTGCTGCTTGCCTTCGAGGCTGTCCACGACGGGCGGCTGACCATGGAGACGCCGGTGCCGGTGAGTGAGCACGCCTACCACATGGGCGGCAGTCAGATCTGGCTGGAGCCGGGGGAGCACTTTACATTGGACGAGATGATAAAGGCAATCTGCGTTTCCTCTGCCAACGACGCGGCAGTGGCCGTGGCCGAGCTGGTGGGCGGCAGTGAGCCGGCCTTCGTGGAGCAGATGAATGCCCGGGCCGCCTCGCTGGGGATGGAGCAGACGTCTTTCCGCAACGCCTGCGGGCTGGACGCCGAAGGCCATCTCTCCACGGCCCGGGACGTGGCCGCCATGAGCCGCACCATCCTGAACACCTGCCCCGAGGTGCTGCACTACACCGGCATCTGGACGGATACCCTCCGGGGCGGGGCGACCCAGCTGATCAATACGAATAAGCTCCTCCGCCGGTATGAGGGGATCACCGGCCTCAAGACCGGCACCACCGGCGGCGCGGGCATCTGCATCTCGGCCAGCGCCACCCGGAACGGCCTCTCCCTCATCGCGGTGATCTTGGGCGCACCGTCCAGCGCCGACCGCTTCGACGCCGCCACGACTCTGCTGGACTACGGCTTCGGGGCCTATGAGGCCGCGCCGCTGCCAAAACTCGAGGCACAGCCGCTCCAGATCACGGTCAGGGGCAGCGCGGCGGGCAGCGTCCCGCTGGATTACTCGGCCCTGCCGGAGACGGTGCTGGTGGAGAAGGGGAGCGGGGCGTCCCTGCATACCGAATTGACCCTGCCCGAGGAGCTGGAAGCCCCGGTGGAGCGGGGCCAGACGCTGGGCAAAGCCGCCGTCTATCAGGGGGAAGCACTTCTGGAAGAGTACGAAGTGCGTGCTGCCGCCGATGCGCCGAGGATGACCGTCCGGGATGCCATCGGCCTGCTGTGGCAGAGCCTCACCGGCGCGGCATGACCGAAAACTGCGCACTACCGGTCAAAAACGGTCAGCGAGGGCAAAGAATGGCTTGGACGTTTGTATAAAAGATGTAAGAGCATACAAAACAACACTATTAAAATTGTATGAAAAAGCGAGGATTTTAGGCCTTGACTTTGGCCCGGACGGGAACCGGTAACACTTGATTAACCAAGAAAAACCCACGCCGGGCAAAGAGCCCGTAAAATAGTTTTTGGAAGGGTTTTGATAGAATGAGTCTCGCTCTGAATACAAAGCACCTCTCCAGTTTCATCAACGAAGAGGAATACAAGGCCATCTACCCCCAGGTAGAGGCCGCGCACAAGACGCTGGAAGCCAAGAACGGCCCCGGCAGCGACTTCCTGGGCTGGATGTATCTGCCCCGTGATTATGATAAGGAAGAGTTCGAGCGCATCAAGGCAGCTGCTGCCAAGATCCGTGAGGATTCCGACGTTCTGGTGGTCGCCGGCATCGGCGGCAGCTATCTGGGCGCACGTGCCGTCATCGAGGCCGTCAAGGGGATGTACCACAACGAGCTGGACAACGGCCTGAAGATCTACTTCTGCGGCAACAGCATCAGCCCCACCTATCTGAATGACATCATCGCGCTGTGCAAGGGCAAGCGCTTCTCCATCAACGTCATCTCCAAGTCCGGCACCACCACCGAGACCTCTCTGGCCTTCCGTGTGCTGCGCAGGCTGCTGGAAGACGAGATGGGCGTGGAAGAGGCCAACAAGCGCATCTACGCCACCACCGACCGCGCCAAGGGCACCCTCAAGCAGCTGGCTGACGCCCAGGGCTGGCCCACCTTCGTCGTCCCCGACGATGTCGGCGGCCGCTACTCCGTCCTTTCCGCTGTGGGCCTGCTGCCCATCGCTGCTGCCGGCATCAGCATCGACGACGTCATGAAGGGCGCAGCCGACGCGATGGAGCGCTTCTCCGTGCTCAGCCCCGACAACGACGCTTACAAGTATGCGGCCATCCGCAACATCCTGTACCGCAAGGGCAAGAGCATCGAGATCCTCGAGTGCTATGAGCCGAACTTCACCCTCATGAACGAGTGGTACAAGCAGCTGTTCGGTGAGAGCGAGGGCAAGGACAACAAGGGTCTGTTCCCCGCAAGCTGCATCTTCTCCACCGACCTGCACTCCATGGGTCAGTTCATCCAGGAAGGCTCCCGCACCATGTTCGAGACCATCGTGGATGTCAAGAAGCCCGCACAGGACCTCTTCATCGACAAGCTGGAGGGCAATTTCGACGGCCTGAACTTCCTGGCTGACCAGAACATGAGCGTGGTCAACCGCAAGGCCATGGAAGGCACCATCCTCGCCCACACCGACGGCGGCGTGCCGGAGGTGGTCATCGAGGTGGACGACCTGTCCGCTTATAATGTGGGCTACCTCATCTACTTCTTCTGGCGTGCCTGCGCCTGCAGCGGCTACCTGCTGAGCGTCAACCCCTTCAACCAGCCGGGTGTCGAGAGCTATAAGAAGAATATGTTCGCACTGCTGGGCAAGCCGGGTTATGAGAACCTGACCGCCGAGCTGGAAGCGAAGCTGAAGTAAGAGCAAGCGGAACAAAAAACGATCTCCCGCCGTGAGGCGTGGAAAATACAGGAGGACAGAACTATGATTAAACTGATTGTTGGCACCAAAGGCTCCGGTAAGACCAAGGCTATGATCGACATGATCAATGATTCGGTCAAGACCTCCAAGGGCAACGTCGTTGTCGTCGAGAAGGGCATGAAGCTGACCTATGAGGTCCCCAACGCCGCCCGTCTCATCGACCTGGACGAGTACAAGATCGCCGGCGGCGAGATGCTGTACGGCTTCGTGGCCGGCCTGCTGGCAAGCAATTATGACATCACTGACCTGTACATCGACGGCATCCTGAAGGTGCTGGATCACGACATCAACCGTCTGGGCGTTGTTCTGGACGAGATCGCTGCTGCCGCCGGCGACTCCATCAAGGTCACCGTCACTGTCAGCGCTGATGAGGCTGCTCTGCCCCACGATGTGAAGAAGTACCTGTAAAATAACTCTGAAATTTCTGATTTGAAGCATCCCAGACAGGCAGGAAACCGGAGAATTTGAAATTTTTTCGGTTTTCTGCCTGTTTTGGTGTTGACAAAGGGCTGTGTTGGCGCTATACTAACAAAGCAGCCTTTTATGAGGTGTACTATGCAATTTGACCTGAGAAAGTTTATCGTATCCGGCACGAAACCTTACGCCGCAGAGTTTCAGTGTGATTTGTCTGCAAAGGATTTTGCCGGTGCAAGGATCGAGCAGCCTGTGACGGCCCGCTTTGAGGCGGTGCCGGATGGCGAGGAGATCCGGATGACGCTGCGGGCAAACGCATTGGTGCACGGAGAGTGCGCCCGCTGCCTCGACCCCGTCGAACGGGAAGAGACGGTGCAAGCAGAGTGGACGGTCAGGGAGCGCGATCTGGATGACCCGGATTTCGACCTGCCCCTCAACGAAAAAGGACATCTGGATGTGGACGAATGGCTCTGTCAGGAATTCATGTTCCAGATACCGACGGTGCTGCTTTGCAGCGCTGACTGCCCGGGCTTGTGTCCCCGGTGCGGGAAGAAGATGGCCGAATGTACCTGCCCTCCGGCAGAAGCTGAGGCCGAACCCGCAGACGCAAGGCTAGCGATACTCAAATCACTGCTGAACTGAGAAACCCATCAAGGAGGTGCAAAAATATGGCAGTACCTAAGAGACATCTTTCCAAGGCCCGCCGCGACAAGCGTCGCAGCAATGTTTGGAAGCTGGAGGCCCCCGCACTGGTCAAGTGCAGCAACTGCGGCTCTCTGAAGCTCCCCCACCAGGCATGTGGCAACTGCGGTTACTACAAGGGCGAGGAAGTCATCAAGAAGGGCTAATTTGCGCAGAATTGGTGGCACATTGGTGTTATGTACAGAAGGGGAGGGCGCAATGCCTTCCCCTTCTTGCTGTTTATGGAACGGATGAAGCTTGCTGGATACGCCAGAGGCTCCCCTACTAGGGGAGCTGGCGGGCGCAAGCCCGACTGAGAGTTGTACGAAGGCGAACCTACCGGAAAGCAGGTGAAGTGAAAGTGTCTATTAAAATCGACCGCGTGGACGCGGGCAGCGAGGCGGAAGCCCTCGGCCTCGCCGGCGGCGACGAGCTGCTGAGCGTGGACGGCAACGAGCTGAACGACACGCTGGACTATGATTTTTATACCGACAGCAAGAGCTTCCACCTCAAAGCGAGAGTGGCGGACGGCATCCGGGAGTGGGACGTCCGGCGGGAGGAGCGCGGCCCCTTCGGCTGCGACTTCTCCACCTATCTGGGCGACCAGAAGCACTCCTGCTCCAACCACTGCATGTTCTGCTTCATCGACCAGCTGCCCCCGGGAATGCGTGAGAGCCTCTACTTCAAGGACGACGACGAGCGCCTGTCCTTTTTGTTTGGCAACTATATCACCATGACCAACATGCAGGACCACGAGATCGACCGCATCATCAAGATGCACATCTCGCCCATCAACATCTCGGTCCACACCACCAATCCCCAGCTTCGCGTGCGGATGCTGGCGAATAAACGGGGCGGCGAGGTGTTGAAGTACCTGCCCCCGCCTGGTGGAGGGCGGCATCGCCGTCAACTGCCAGCTGGTGCTCTGCCGGGGCATCAACGACGGCGACGAGCTCCGCCGCACCCTCACCGACCTGCTGGAGCTGACCCCGATGGTGCAGAGCGTGGCGGCAGTCCCCTGCGGCGTGACGGACTACCGCCAGAACCTCTTCAAGCAGACGCCCTACGACGCCGAGACCAGCGCCGCCGTCATCGACATCATGGAAGAGTTCGGCGACGAGTGCAAGCGCCGCCACGGCAAGCGCATCATCTACCCCAGCGATGAGTGGTACCTCAAGGCCGGCCGCCCCATCCCGGAGCCGGAGTTCTATGAGGACTACGACCAGCTGGAAAACGGCGTGGGCATGATGAGCCTCTTCCGGGAGGAATTTCTGGCCGAGCTGGAAAAGCCCCACCGCATCTATGGCACCAAAAAGATGGATGTCGTCACCGGCACCATGGCCGCGCCCCTCATCACCGAGATGATGGACGAGCTCCACCGCCAGTACCCCATGATAGAAGTAAAAGTGCATCCCATCAAAAATAACTTCTTCGGCGGCAACGTCGGCGTGGCGGGCCTCGTCACGGCGACGGACATCATCGCCCAGTGCGAGGGCCGGCTGTCCAGCGGCACCCTGGGCGTGCCTGCCGTGATGCTGCGGGAGGAGAAGGACACCTTCCTCGATGATATGACCATCGAGCAGCTGGGCCAGCGGCTCGGCGTAAAGGTGGAAGTCCTGCCCACCGGCGGCGGCGACGAGGCCAAGGCCCTGCTGCGCAGCGGCCTGCATATCGCCCGCCGGAGAAGACCGTAATTTTACCCCTTTTGTGAAAGGAGGAACCCCCCTATGAGCAAACCGATCGTTGCTGTGGTGGGCCGCCCCAACGTGGGCAAGTCCACCCTGTTCAATAAGCTCTGCGGCCAGCGTCTGGCCATCGTGGAGGATACCCCGGGCATCACCCGTGACCGCATCTTCGCCAACTGCGAGTGGAGCGGTCACGAGTTCCTGCTGGTGGATACCGGCGGCATCGAGCCCAAGGCCACCGAGGGCATTCTGGCCCACATGCGCGAGCAGGCCCAGATCGCCATCGACACCGCCGACTGCATCATCATGGTGGTGGACGTGCGCAACGGCCTGACCGCCGCCGACGAGGACGTGGCCCATATGCTGCGCCGCAGCCACAAGCCCATCATCCTCGCTGTCAACAAATGCGACAACGTGGGCGAGACCCCCATGGAGCTCTACGAGTTCTATAACCTCGGCTTCGACGAAGTCATGCCCATTTCGTCCGTCCACGGCCACGGCACCGGCGACCTGCTGGACGCCGTCTGCGCCCACCTCGATTTTAGTGAGACCGTCGTGGAGGAAGACCGCATCCCCGTCGCCATCATCGGCCGCCCCAATGTGGGCAAGTCCAGCCTGACCAACCGCATCCTCGGTGAGAACCGCATGATCGTGGCCAACGAGGCCGGCACCACCCGCGACGCCATCGACACCCCCGTGGACAACGCTTACGGCAAGTTCATCTTCACCGATACCGCCGGTCTGCGCAAGCGCAGCAACATCACCGACGGCCTCGAGCGCTACATGGTCGTCCGCGCACTGGCCGCCGTCGAGCGCAGCCGCGTGGCCCTCATCCTCGTGGACGCCACCGTCGGCTTCACTGAGCAGGACAGCAAGGTGGCCGGTTACGCCCACGACCAGGGCAAAGCCTGCATCATCGTCGTCAACAAGTGGGACGCCGTGGAGGGCAAGGAGACCAACACCATGGAACTGCAGCGCCGGGGCTATGCCGAGTGCTTCAGCTTCATGGGCTATGCTCCCATCATCTTCATCTCGGCCCAGACCGGCTACAACGTCAACAAGCTGATGCAGCTCATCCGCGACGTGGACAGCCAGAACGGAGCCCGCGTACCCACCGGTGTGCTGAATGAGATGCTGGCCCGTGCCACCGCTCGGATGCAGCCGCCCAGCGACAAGGGCCGCCGCCTGAAGATCTTCTACCTGACCCAGGCTTCCACCCGGCCTCCGACGTTCGTGGCCTTCGTCAACGCAAAGCACCTGTTCCACTTCAGCTATCAGCGGTATATCATCAACCAGATCCGCGAGAACTTCGGCCTGGAGCACACCCCCATCCGCCTTGTCGTGCGTGAGCGCGGCTCCGGCGAGGTGGGCGCGAAGGACGTATAAGGAAGGGAGACTGGTTCTATGACCGCATTTCTCATTGTGCTGGCGGTCGCTGCCGAAGCCTATCTGCTGGGCAGCGTGGACACCGGCATCCTCGTCAGCAAATACCTGTACCATGACGACGTCCGCACCCACGGCTCGGGCGCTGCCGGTATGACCAATATGCTGCGCACCTTCGGTAAGAAGGCCGCTGCCCTCACGGCGGTGGGCGATGTGCTCAAGGGCGTCGTGGCCGTCTGCCTTGGCCGGTGGCTGTTCGGTCATCTGCCCGCTGACGCTGCCGTCTCGCCCTATCTGGGCGTCTACCTCGCCGCCATCCTCGCCGTGGTGGGCCACTCCAAGCCCATCTACTTCGGCTTCAAGGGCGGCAAGGGCGTGCTGGTGGCTGCCGGTGCCATTCTGGCAGTCCAGCCGGTGCTGTTGCCGGTGCTGGCGGTCATCTTCCTCGTCTGCCTGGTCCCCACCGGCATGGTGTCGCTGGGCAGCATCACCATGGCCGCGGCCTACCCGGTCCTGACGCTGGTGTACAGCCTCATGCGCGGCCTGCCGACCCGGGACGTGGTGGTCTGCACCGTCGGCGCTGCTATCATGGGCGGCATGGTCATCTGGATGCACCGTTCCAACATCCAGCGCATCCGGGACGGCAAGGAGTACCGTTTCGGCCAGAAGCACAAGAGCAACTAAGCATAAAAAGATGCCCCGCAGGACGCTCGTTGAGAGCTGCCTGCGGGGCATTTTGCTGTTTGGCAGAGTTATTTCGCGTCGGTCTCCAAGAGGGTATCGGTGTTGTCCTCATACGCGGGGTCTTCGATGGCAATGGTCTCTTCCCGTTCAGCAGACTTACGGCTGAGGTGTTTGCGCAGCCGGGTGGCGAATTCATCTTCCGGGATGCCGCTCTGGGAAGGGGTGAGGTCGGGTGCGGGGTGGCCGTCGGGCAGGTGAGCGCCGAAGGCCGGCACGAAGAAGAACTTCCGCACGATGAAGATGAGGGCGATGGCGCCCACGCTCAGCAGGTTCTCCAGGGCGGATTCGTGACCCACCACCATGTGGCGGGCGATGGCGTAGAGCAGCACTTCGAGGCTGGAACCGGGGCTGTGCTTGGCCAGCATCTTGATAAACTCAATGCCGATGACGATGTCCAGCGCCCGCTGTAAGAAGATGCTCACCTCGGCATCGTTGCCGTCGAACAGCAGGCCGGGCATCCACTGCAGCAGCGGCACCATCGACAGCAGCAGGCCGATAAGGACGAGGCCGGACAACAGGATCTCGAGCAGGGTGGCTGTGCTGATGATCCTGTTGCGCAATTCGGCGCGGCTGTGGCTTTCAACACGGGAATTGGACATGGGCAGGGACCTCTCTTTCAAATTTGACCGGAAATCTTTTATAACAGTTTGATTCTATTGTAACAAAAGCGAAAAACGAAGTCAATTTCTCCGGCTAAGAAAGCGAGTCAGCATGAAAAACTGGAATCGAAGACAGACAAGAGGGGCCGTCCGCACCCGGAATGGAGTGCAGACGGCCCCTCTTTGTGCTGAAAAGGCGGCTTAGGCCTCAGCGATGGCTTCGATCTCGCAGAGCACGCCCTTGGGCAGGTCTTTCACGGCCACGCAGCTGCGGGCGGGCTTGGAGGTGAAATACTTGGCGTACACCTCGTTGAAAGCGGCAAAGTCGGCGATGTCGGCCAGGAAGCAGGTGGTCTTGACCACCTTGTCAAAGCCTACGCCGGCAGCTTCGAGGATAGCGCCCACATTGCGGCAGCTCTGGTCAGCCTGTGCGGCGATGCCCTCGGCGACTGCGCCGGTGGCGGGGTCTACCGGGATCTGGCCGGAGGTGAAGACGAGACCGCCCACGGTGTAGCCCTGAGAGTAGGGGCCGATGGCGCCGGGAGCTTTTTCGGTGCGGATGATGTTCATATCGATTACCTCACATATCATAAATAGGGGAGTCTCCCGCCAAAAGGGGAGCCGATGAAAAAAGTCTACCACCAACTGTCCCTGACGTCAACGGGCAGCAGGGAACGGTCCCGGAATTTCCGGAAAAAGGGAATGTAAAATTATTTGGAAAAATCTACGCAAATCATCTTGACAAGAAATAAACTTTTATGATAAAAATAGAGCATGAAAGTAACATTTTTGCAGAAAAACGCAGGCGCAGCGCAGGCAGGAGAGTCGGCTTTGCGCAGGCGCGTTTCTTTTTTGCAGAAAAAGCGAATTTCTGAACCCTCGGAAGGGGCAGAAAGGATAAGATATGTCGATTTTGGTAGATGATTCAAATAAAACAGCCTGCCGTGCAGCGGAGGCTGGACTGCAGCAGAAAAACTGTGCTGCGCTGGTGCGCCCGGCGGGTACGGGCAAAGGCTGCATCGTGTGGGAGCTGCTGGACGCCCACCCCGAGATGCGCGTGCTCTGGGTGGTGTCCTGCGCTGCCCGTCTGGAGCTGCGCCGCGCCCTGGCAAAGCGGCTGGGCCGGACGCTGGGCGGCCGGGTGCGGCTGATGAGCTGCGAGCAGCTGGCCGTGCAGAATGCGCTGGGCTGGGTGGCGCTGGCTGAGTTCCGGCCCGGCCTGCTGGTACTGGACGGCTGGAGGGAGATGAGCGCAAAGGACTGGACCGACTGTGTCCAGCCCCTGTTCCGCCTCTGTCCGGGGGCAAAGCTGCTGGCTCTGGGGGAGCCGGACGCCCCGGGCGACAGCTGCCGCGCCGCCGAGGAGATGCTGGCCGACGCCATCGTGGAGCCGCTGGCGCTGGGCGGGGCGATGGCCGAGGGCCTGCTGCCCATGCCGGCCTCCTATACGGCTCTGCTCTGGCCGCTGGAAGATGCGATGGCCCGCCTCCGTGCTGAGGTGAAGAACCTCCATCTGCCGGGCTGCCCTGACCCAAACGCCGAGAAATATCAGGCTCTGAGCCTCGCCGTAGAAAAGCTTCCGCCGGTGGAACAGCTGCTGGCGCAGTGGCTCCCGGATGCTGCCGGACGCTGCCTCGTCCTCTGCGAGGATGATGCAGCGGCGGCGCAGACCGCAGAGCAGGCCGAGAAGCTGTTTGGTGCAGGAACACATATTTATAAGGATGCAGAAGGCTTTGCGGCCGATGAAGCGGCCACCCTCCGGCTGCTGGTCTGTGCCAACGGCCCGGCGGTGCAGGCTCCTCTGGCCGGGATCTCGGGCGTGGTGCTGGTGCGCCGCAGCGCTGGACCGGCCGCATACCGGCAGATGCTGGCACGCGCCCTTGCAGCCTGCGGCAGTGTGCCGGTGGCAGAGCTGAGCGCGGCCTTTGAGGCGCTGACCTGTGTGCAGCAGCTGCGGAAGGAGTGCAGCGCGGCGGGGGCAGAAGCTTTCCCGCTGGAAGAGCCTCTCTCTGCCTGCCGCCGGGCTTACCGGCAGCTCCGCCGCGCGCTGGACTCCGACTGGGAGCGCTATTATGCCGCCGCAAAGCAGATGACGGCAGAGGGAAAGACGCTGGACGTGCCTCGCTCCTACCGCTTTGGGGGCGTGGCCGTGGGCCGCTGGCTGGAAAACCAGCGCCTTGTCCGGGCCGGAAAGAAAAAGGGGCATCTTACCGCCGCGCAGGCCGCCCGGCTGGACAAGATCGGCATGAACTGGAAAAAGCGGCTCGAGCTGGCGTGGGAGAACGGCTGTGCTTCGGCCCGGCGGTACCGCGGCAGCCACAGCGACCTGCTGGTTCCGGTCCATTATAAGGATAAGGACGGCTTTGCACTGGGCGAGTGGATCGTCTACAACCGCCAGCGCTATCTGAGCGGGAATCTGCCGTCAGACCGCGTCGAGCGCCTCGAGGCACTGGGCATGGTGTGGGACACCGGCAGCATCCTCTGGGAGAAGAGCTATGCCGCCGCCGTCCAGTATTATCTGGAAAATCACACGCTGGAAATTCCCGTCAAGTATGTCACGCCGGACGGCATGGCGCTGGGCGTCTGGCTGGGCAGTCAGCGTGCCGCTTATAAAGAAGGTGTGCTGACCGACGCCCAGATCGAAAAGCTGGAAGCGCTGGGAGTGGACTGGACGAACCGGAACGACCGCAAGTGGCAGACCGCCTACGAGGCCGCCGTGAAGTACCACGCCGCCCACGGGAACCTCGACGTCCCCACCGAGTACACCGACGAAGACGGCATCCTGCTGGGCAAGTGGGTGTCCCGCCAGCGGTACGCATGGCAGAACCCCGAGCGCAGCAGCGCCCGGGTGACGCCGGAGCGGAAAGCTCTGCTGGACGAGCTGGGCATGAACTGGGAAAAGACCGACTCGTGGCAGCACCGCTACGAGCTGGCCGTGGAATACAAAAAGGAGCACGGCAGTCTGGCCGTTCCGGCCCAGTACCGGACGGAGGACGGCATCTGGCTGGGCAGCTGGCTGTCCCGTCAGAAGCAGATGCTGCGGGAGGGCAAAAAGCTCTCCGCCGCGCGCCGCGCGGCCCTGAAAGAGCTGTTCAAGGGCGAAAAAGGCCGACGCCTCAGCGCCCCGGTGCCGCCCGCGTGCAGCGTGCGGGAGCAGAACTGGCTGGACAACTACCAGAGCGCCAGGCTCTACGCCGAGAAAAAGGGCAGTCTCCTCGTGCCTGCCGGATACGTAGATGAGAACGGCTTCCGTCTGGGCGTCTGGATCTCGAACCTCCGGGCTGCCCGCAAGGCCCGGCCCGGCTCGTTCCAGGTGACGCCGGAGCATATCGCCCTGCTGGACGCCATCGGGATGCAGTGGGACGCCCGGGAGGCCAAGTGGGCCGGGGCGTTCCGCCGTGCCGAAGAGTACTGCGCCGCCCACGGCGATCTGCTGGTGCCGGTGAACTATAAGACCGAAGACGGCTTCTGCCTCGGCGACTGGGTCCGCCGGATGCGCGAAAACTACGCCTGTGCCGAGAAAAAGCTGACGGCGGAGCGCATCGCAAAGCTCGAAGCGCTGGGTATGGTCTGGACCGTGCCGCAGGAGGGCTGAGATATTGCATTTTAGGGCGGAGTGTGGTATACTTCACCTCGTCTGAATAGAAAACAGCAGGTGCCTGCCGCCGGGGTCTCGTCCCCGGCCGGGAGGGTAAAAGGGAAGCGGGTGCGAGTCCCGCGCGATCTCGTCACTGTGATAAGGGAGTCCGCTGCCTTGGCGCTCAGCGCCGGTCACTGGAGGCTTTGCCTCTGGGAAGGCGGCAGCGGGCGGTGAGCTTTCAGTCAGGAAACCTGCCCGCTGTTGGTACAGGAGCGTCCGGCTCCGGATCACGAGGAATTGGTCGTACCAAAAAGCCCGAACATTCAAAGGGTCTTTTTGCTGTGCCTTCCGCGCGGTGAAAAGGCTCTTTTTTCGTTTGAGCTGACCCCCGTTTCGTACCCTTTCTATCGGAAACGTACATTCCACACAACAGAAAGGACTCAAACAATGCGTAAGGCAACCAACAAGAACTGGCAGCGCGTCACCGCCGCTGCCGCCGCACTGGCCCTGTGTGCCGGTGTCCTCACCGGCTGCGGTGCATCTTCTTCCACTGCCGCCAGCAGCACCGCCGCAAGCTCTGCTGCCGCCAGCGAAGTGAGCAGCGAGGAGGCCGATGAAATGGCAGCAAAGAATGTGGCAGACCTCATCGACGCCATCTATGTGCAGGAGCGCAACGAGAACACCGACGCTCAGTGTGAGGCCGCCAAGGCCGCATGGGACGCCCTGACCGACGCCCAGAAGGAGCTGGTCGAGGGTGAAGAGGCTGACCCCGATTACTTTGGCCGCGACACCGGCGACGCCTCTAAGGACGACGCCCGCAACCAGGACAACATCGGCGACAAGGAGATCCTGGTCGTCAGCTTCGGCACCTCCTTCAACGACAGCCGCGCAGCGGACATCAAGGGCATCGAGGACGCCATCCAGGCCGCATATCCCGACTGGTCTGTCCGCCGCGCCTTCACCGCACAGATCATCATCAACCATGTCCAGGCCCGTGACGGCGAGAAGATCGACAACATGGAGCAGGCTCTGGAGCGCGCTGTTGCCAACGGCGTGAAGGATCTGGTCGTCCAGCCCACCCATCTGATGCATGGCGCTGAGTACGACGAGATGATGGAGATGGTGGACAGCTACCGCGATCAGTTCGAGTCCGTCGCCATCGCCGAGCCTCTGCTGGGCGAGGTGGGCAGCGATGCCACCGTCATCAACGCCGACAAGGAAGCTGTCGCCAAGGCCATCACCGCTGAGGCCGTCAAGACCGCCGGTTTCGACAGTCTGGACGCCGCTGCTGCGGACGGCACCGCCTTCGTCTTCATGGGCCACGGCACCTCCCACACCGCAAAGGTGAGCTACAGCCAGATGCAGTCTCAGATGAACGCTCTGGGCTACAAGAACGTCTTCATCGGCACCGTCGAGGGTGAGCCGGAGGAGACTGCCTGCGAGAACGTCATCGAGGCTGTCAAGGCCGCCGGTTACACCAAGGTCGTCCTGCGTCCCCTGATGGTCGTTGCAGGTGACCACGCCAACAACGATATGGCTGGCGACGACGAGGATTCCTGGAAGAGCCAGTTCGAGGCATCCGGCGAATTTGACTCTGTCGATTGCCAGATCGCAGGTCTGGGCGAGGTCGCTGACATCCAGCAGCTCTATGTCGCACACACCAAGGCCGCTGTCGATTCCCTGAACGGCTGATCCTGATTCTATCATTGCCCGGAAAGGAGTGCCTTTTCGGGCAATTTCTTTTTCGGCCTGCTTTGAATTCGGGCCATTGCGTGTTATAATCTTTTCTGTAAAATAGATACTTCGAGGTATATCATCATGAAACTGAACCATAAATTTGCTCTTCTGCTGGCCGGCGCTGTGCTGGCTGGCGCAATCACCGGCTGCGGCGCATCCGGCACCCCGGCCAGCTCTGCCGCTTCCTCCGAGGCTGCGGCCTCCTCTGCCGTGAGCGAGGCTGCTTCCGAACCGGCGGCAGAGGCTGCTCTGCCCGACGGCGTCTACACCGCCGACTTTGACACCGACAGCTCCATGTTCCATGCCAACGAGGCCAACGACGGCAAGGGGACTCTGACCGTGAAGGACGGTCAGATGACCTTCCACGTCAGTCTCGTCTCCAAGAAGATCGTCAACCTCTACGTCGGCATGGCCGCTGACGCCGAGGCCCACGAGGGCGACTGGCTCCAGCCCACCACCGACACCGTCACCTACTCCGACGGCCTGTCCGATGAGGTCTACGGCTTCGACATCCCGGTGGAGGCTCTGGACACGGACTTCCAGCTGGCCATCCTCGGCTCCAAGGGCAAGTGGTACGACCATACCGTCCGTGTCGCCAACGCCCAGCCTGCTGCGGCGGAAGCACCTGCCGACGGCACCTACACCTGCGACGTGACCCTCGAGGGCGGCTCCGGCCGCGCCACCGTGGAAAGCCCTGCGGCTCTGACCGTGGCCGACGGCAGGATGACCGCCACCATCGTCTGGTCCAGCCCCAACTACGACTATATGCTGGTGGACGGCGAAAAGTATCTGCCCACCAACACCGAGGGCAACTCTACCTTCGAGATCCCCGTCGCGGCTCTCGACACCCCGCTGGATGTGGTGGGCGATACCGTCGCCATGAGCACCCCGCACGAGATCGAGTATACGCTGACCTTCGCCTCTGCATCCCTGACCGAGGCAAAGTGACGATGAAACGCCGCAATTTCCTGAAAGCCCTGCCTGCCGCCGCCCTCACCCTTGCGGGCTGCGGGCAGCACAAGACCGCCCCGGCCAATACGGCCTCTCTCGTGTTCGACCACAGCTATCCGCTGGACTATGCCACCCAGTTTTCCGCCGACTGCTATGAGGGCGGCTATGTGATGATCGACATCCCGGACGCCGGGCGGTTCCTCGTCGTCCCTGAAGGGGCCGCCGAGGTGGACGACCTGCCCGAAGATGTCGTTCTGCTGCGCCAGCCGCTGGATCATATTTATCTCGTCTCCACCTCGGTGATGGACCTCTTCGTCCATCTGGACGCCCTGGACAGCATCGCCCTCTCCGGCACGAAGGCCGAGGGCTGGTATGTGGAAGAGGCCAGACAGGCCATGCAGGAGGGCCGCATCGCCTACGCGGGCAAGTACAGCGCCCCGGACTATGAGCGCATCCTTGCCGCCGGCTGCACCCTCGCCATCGAGAACACCATGATCCTCCACGACCCCGAGGTCAAGGAGCAGCTGGAAAAGTTCGGCGTGCCGGTCCTCGTGGAGCGCTCGAGCTACGAGAGCGGCCCGCTGGCCCGGATGGAGTGGCTCAAGCTCTACGGCATCCTGCTGAATAAGACTGAGATGGCGGAAGAGGTCTTCCGCCAGAAGGTGGAGCAGGTGGCCCCCATCCTCGAGCAGGAGAACACCGGCAAGACCGCGGCCTTCTTCTCCATCACCACGAATAACCTCATCACCGTCCGCCGTACCAGCGACTATGTGGCCCAGATGGTGGAGATGGCCGGCGGCGTCTACATCTTCGACGACCTCGAGGGGGAGACGTCGGCCCAGTCCACCATCAAACTGCCGCTGGAGACCTTCTACGCCCGGGCCAGGGACGCCGACGTCCTCATCTACAACAGCACCATCGAGGGCGTGATGGAGACCCGTGACCAGCTCATCGAAAAATGCCCGATGCTGGCAGATTTCAAGGCCGTCCAGTCCGGCGACTGCTGGTGTACGGCCCAGAGCCTCTTCCAGCAGAGCATGGAGCTGGCCGACCTCATCTCGGATATGAACCTCGTCTTCACCGAGGGCTCGCCCGACCCGGCGTCCCTCCGTTTCTTACAGCGCATCGTATAAAAAGGAGCTTTGTCATGACCACCACCCGCCGCCTCAGCCTCGCGTACCTCGCCCTCATGGCGGGGGTCGCGGTGCTGTTTGCACTCAACCTGTTCTGGGGCAGTGTGTCCCTGACGCCCGGCGCGGTGGCAGCGGCTCTGCTGGGTCGGGGCGAAGATGCGCTGGCCGTGGGCATCGTGCTCCAGCTCCGCCTGCCCCGGGCGGTCATGGTCGTGCTGCTGGGCGCGGCCCTCTCGGCGGCGGGCTACCTCCTGCAGACCTTCTTCGCCAACCCCATCGCCGGCCCCTTCGTCATGGGCGTGTCCAGCGGCGCAAAGCTGGCGGTGGCCCTGACGATGGTGGTGTTTTTACAGCAGGGGCTGCTCACCGGCTCGGCCACCCTCATCATCGCCGCCTTTGCAGGCTCGATGGCGGCGATGGCCTTCGTGCTGGTGGTGGCCCGGCGGGTGCCGCGGATGAGCATCCTCGTCATCTGCGGCATCATGATCGGTTATATCTGTTCGGCTGTCACCGACATCGTGGTGACCTTCGCGCAGGACTCCAACATCGTCAATCTCCACAACTGGTCGATGGGCAGCTTTTCCGGCATGACCTGGGCCAACGTGGGTGCAGCGGCCTGCGTGGTGCTGCCCGCGCTGGCGGCGGCGTTCCTGCTCTCGAAGCCCATGGCGGCCTACCAGATGGGCGAGAGCTACGCCAGGAGCGTCGGCGTACCGGTGCGGGCCTTCTCGACGGCCCTCGTGCTGCTTTCCAGCCTGCTTTCCGCCTGCGTGACGGCCTTTGCAGGCCCCATCTCCTTTGTGGGCATCGCGGTGCCGCATCTGGTCAAGAACCTGCTGGGCAGCGCAAAGCCCCTTTATGTCCTGCCGGGCTGCTGTCTGGGCGGGGCAGCGTTCTGCCTGCTCTGCGACCTCATCGCCCGCAGCCTGTTCGCGCCCACTGAGCTGTCCATCAGCTCGGTGACGGCGGTTTTCGGTGCGCCGGTGGTCATCTGGCTGCTGGTGCGCCGCCAGACACAGGAGGGCCGGGAATGAGCGATCCGAAATTCTACTGCCGCGCCGAGGACCTTGCCATCGGCTACGGCAAAACGCCCCTGATGGAGCACATCGGCCTCGGCGTCGGGAAGGGGACCATCCTCACTCTCATCGGCCCCAACGGCGCGGGAAAATCCACCCTGCTCAAGACGCTGGCAGCGCAGCTGGCCCCCCAGGGAGGCGCTGTGCTGCTGGACGGCAAAGATCTCGCGGACTGCTCCGGCCCGGAGCGCGCCCGCAAATGGCCCTGATGGTGCCTCACACCCGCCGCACCGAGCTGACCACCTGCTTCGAGATGGCGTCCGCCGGGCGCTACCCCTACACGGGGCGGCTGGGCGTCCTCTCGGCAGAAGATAAGCGCCAGGTCCATGCCGCGCTGGCCCTCGTGGGGGCCGAGGCGCTGGCGGGCCGGGACTTCAACCGCATCAGCGACGGCCAGCGCCAGCGCGTCCTGCTGGCCCGGGCCATCTGCCAGCAGCCGGAGCTGATATTATTGGACGAGCCTACGTCTTTCCTCGACATCAAGGGCAAGGCCGAATTGCTGGCCATCCTGAAAAGCCTCGCCCGCGACAAGAAGATGGCCGTCATCCTGAGCCTCCACGAGCTGGAGCTGGCGCAGAAAGTTTCCGACAAGGTCGTCTGCGTCTCGGCGGCGGGCGTCTCGGACGTCATGACGCCGGAAAAGGCCTTTGCCCGGGAAAACATCTGCAAAATTTATGCTCTGACCGATGAGCAGTACGCATTCCTCTACGGCGAAGAAAAAGCGCCGGAGGAAAAGCGCCCGCTCTTTGAGCACTACGTCCGCAGCGGCCAGAAGCTCCTGCGCTGCGGCTATACCACCGGCACCTGTGCGGCGCTGGGCGCGGCGGGCGCGGCACGGCTGCTGCTCACCGGCCGCACCCCCGAGACGGTGGCCCTCCGCACCCCGAAGGGCATCGTGGTGGAGGTAGAGCCCATCTTCTGCCGCCTGTCCGGCGAGGGGGCCGAGTGCGCCATCCGGAAGGACGGCGGCGACGATGTGGACGTGACCACCGGTCTGCCGGTCATCGCCAGTGTCGCCCTCCGGCCCGAGCTGTCCGGCGAGGTGCGCATCCACGGCGGTGAGGGCGTGGGCCGGGTGACAAAGCCCGGTCTCGACCAGCCCGTGGGCGAAGCTGCCATCAACCACGTCCCCCGGGCCATGATAAAGGAAGCGCTGGAAAAAGAGGCCGAATCTGCCGGGTACGCGGGCGGCTTTGACGTCACCATCTCCATCGAGGGCGGGGCCGAAACGGCGAAGCGCACCTTCAACCCCCATATGGGCGTGGAAGGGGGCCTCAGCGTCCTCGGCACCAGCGGCATCGTCGAGCCCATGAGCCAGCAGGCCATCCTCGACACCATCCAGCTGGAAATGGGGCAGGCGGCGCTTCGGGCGGTCAGCCCCCGGCGGCTCATCCTTGCCCCGGGAAACTACGGCCTCGACTATCTCCACGAGAAGATGCCCGCCCTAAAGAATATCCCGGTGGTCAAGACCTCGAACTTCATCGGGGATACGATGGATATGGCGGCGGCATCCCACTTCGAAGAGGTGGTGCTGGTGGGCCACATCGGCAAGCTGGTCAAGCTGGCGGGCGGCGTCATGAACACCCACTCCCGCACGGCCGACTGCCGCACCGAGCTGCTCTGCGCCCACGCCGCCCTCTGCGGCGCGTCCCGGGACGTCTGCGCGGCCCTGATGAACGCGGCCACCACCGACGCCTGCATGGAGATCTTAGACGAAGCAGAGATGAGAGAACCGGTGCTGTCCAGCCTGCTGGACGCCATCCAGCTCCACCTCGACCGCCGCGCCGCCGGGGCGTTCCGGGTGGGAGCGGTGCTCTTCTCGAACCAATACGGCCCGCTGGGCCAGACCAGAACTGCAAAGGAGCTGCTGGACGAATGGAAAAACGGATAGGCACTTTTTACGGCGTCAGCGTCGGCCCGGGCGACCCGGAGCTCATGACCCTGCAGGCTGTCCGCCGCCTCGAAAACTGCCCGGTCATCGCCGCGCCCCAGACCCCGAAGGGCGGGATGCTGGCGCTGGACATCGCAAAAGGTGCGGTGGAGCTGAGCGGCAAGACCATCCTGCCGCTGCGCTTCGCCATGAGCCTTGACTCGGCGGTGCAGAAAGCCGCCCACATCGAGGCGGCCCGGGCTGTGAAAGAATATCTCGACGCCGGGCAGGATGTCGCCATGCTCAACCTCGGCGACGTGTCCGTCTACGCCACCTTCGGCTACCTGCAGGAGATCCTGGAGGCCGAGGGCTGCAAGACCGTGATGCTCCCCGGCGTGACGAGCTTCTGTGCCGCTGCGGCCCGGCTGGGCCAGTCCCTGACGGGCGGCATGGAGCAGCCGCTGACCATCGCCCCGGGGCGCTGCGCCGCTGAGGTGCTGGCCGCACCGGGCGCAAAAGTGCTGATGAAATCGGGCCGTCAGCTGCCCGAGACGCTGGCCGCGCTGGCCGACGCCGGGCTTCTGAGCCGGAGCGCGATGGTCTGTAACTGCGGCCTGCCGAACGAGGAGGTCTGGCCCGACCTGACCGATTACGACCCGGCCCGGTCGGCGGGCTATTTCGCAACGATCTTGGTGAAGGAGGGGGTAAGATATGGTCCATTTTGTAGGAGCCGGGCCGGGTGCGCCCGACCTCATCACCCGGCGGGGCGCGGCCCTGCTGGCCGATGCCGACTGCATCATCTACGCGGGCAGTCTCGTCAACCCGGCCCTGCTGGGGCTGGCGAAGCCCGGCTGTGCCATCTACAACAGCGCGGAAATGACGCTGGAACAGGTGCTGGACACCATCCGCGCCGCCGAAAAGGCCGGAGGCACCACGGTCCGCCTCCACACCGGCGACCCCTGCCTCTACGGGGCCATCCGGGAGCAGATGGATGCGCTGGACGCTGACGGCATTTCCTACGATGACACCCCGGGCGTGTCCAGCTTCTGCGGCGCGGCGGCGGCACTCTGTGCCGAGTACACCCTGCCCAACGTCAGCCAGACCGTCATCATCACCCGGATGGAGGGCCGTACTCCTGTCCCTGAGGCCGAACAGCTGGCAAAGCTGGCTGCTCACGGGGCTACCATGGTCATCTTCCTCTCCATCGGGCTGGTGGACAAAGTCCAGCAGGCCCTTCTCGAGAGCGGCGGCTACCGCCCCGGCACCCCTGCTGCTGTGGTCTATAAGGCCACCTGGCCCGAGCAGAAGGTGGTGCGCTGCACCGTCTCCACACTGGCCGAGGAGACCCGCAAAAACGGCATCACCAAGACCGCCCTCATCGTCGTAGGCGACTTTCTGGGCGAAAACTACGAGCGCAGTAAGCTCTATGACCCTGCCTTTACCACCGAGTTCCGGCAGGGGACGGAGGCCGGGCAGTGAGCCGGGCATATCTGGCCTTCACCGCAAAGGGCGAGGCACTGGCCCATCGGCTGGCGGAAGCTCTGCCCGGCAGCGTGAGCCGCTGCGGCGGAGACGTGGCCCTGAAAGGCTGGACGGCGGAGCATTTTGCACAGGACGAGGCCCTGATTTTTGTGGGAGCTGTGGGCATCGCGGTGCGGGCCATCGCGCCCCACTGCAGGAGCAAGGCCGCCGACCCGGCGGTGGTGGTCGTGGACGAGGGCGGGAACTTCGCCGTGCCGCTCCTGTCGGGCCATCTGGGCGGTGCCAATGCGCTGGCCCGGGCGCTGGCAAAAGCGTGCGGCGCGGTGCCGGTCATCACGACGGCCACCGACGTCAACGGCCTCTTCGCCGTGGACCTCTGGGCCAAGGCCCAGAACTGCGCTGTCCTTGAACCGGAGCGCATCAAGCACGTCAGCGGCGCCCTGCTGGCCGGGCAGACTGTCCGGTACTGGTCGCCGTGGCCGGTGGCGGGGGAGCCCCCCGCCGGAGTGAAAAAGGCTGACCCACCCGAAGCCGCCGACTTCGCCCTGACCCTCACGCCGCAGGGCGAGGCGCTCCACCTCGTCCCCCGCATCGGGGTGCTGGGGGTGGGGTGCCGCCGCGGCACGACGGCCCGCCAGCTGGAAGAAGCCTTTGCGGCGTTCTGTGCCGCGTCCGGCCTCAGTCCGGCGGCGGTCTGCGCCGCCGCCAGCATCGACCTGAAAAAAGATGAGCCGGGGCTTGCAGCGTTCTGCAAAGCCCACGGCTGGCCCATCACGTTCTATCCGGCCGACGAGCTGCGGGCCGTGCCGGGACAGTTCACCCCGTCGGCCTTTGTGGCAAGTGTCACCGGCGTGGACAACGTCTGTGAGCGCTCGGCGGTAAAAGCCTCGGGCGGGACGCTCCTTCTGCCCAAAACGGCAGGCGGCGGCGTGACGCTGGCGCTGGCCGTCCGCCCCTTTGCACCCGATTGGAGGACAGAGCAATGAGTGAGAGTAAAAAGACCGTGTTCGTCGTGGGGCTTGGCCCCGGCGGCGGACAGTTTCTGACCGTGCAGGCGCAGAGCGCCTTGCAGCAGGCCGAGGTGTTGTGCGGCTATACGGTCTACATCGACCTTGTGCGCCCCCTCTACCCGGAAAAAGAGTGCTACACCACCGGCATGACCCGGGAGATCGACCGCTGCCGCTGGGCGCTGGATACCGCCCGGGCGGGCCGGGACGTGGCGCTGGTCTGCTCCGGCGACGCCGGGGTCTACGGCATGGCCAGCCCGCTGCTGGAGCTGGCCGAAGAGTACCCGGACGTCAACGTGGAGGTCGTCCCCGGCCTGACCGCCGCCCTCAGCGGCGGGGCTGTGCTGGGCGCGCCGCTGGCCCACGATTTCTGCGTCATCTCGCTGTCGGACCGCCTCACGCCGTGGGAGGTCATCGAAAAGCGGCTGGCCTGCGCCGCTCAGGGCGATTTCGCGCTGGCGCTGTACAATCCCTCCTCCAAGGGCCGCCCGGACTATCTGCGCCGGGCTGTGGACATCCTGCTGGCGAACGGCAAAGCCCCGGACACCCTCTGCGGCTATGTGCGGAACATTGGCCGGGAAGGGCAGGAAAAGCACATCCTGCCCCCTCAGCCAGCTCCGGGACACCGAGGTGGATATGTTCACCACCGTCTTTGTGGGCAACGCCGCCACCCGCGCGCTGAGCGGGCGGATGGTCACGCCGCGGGGGTACCGCCGATGAACGTCGTCGTTTTCAGCGGCACCACCGAGGGGCGGGAGCTTTCCCGCCAGCTGGCGGCGCTGGGCATCGAAGTCACCGTCAGCGTGGCCACCCCGCTGGGACAGGAAGAACAGGGGCGCACCCCCGGCGTCACCGTCCGGTGCGGGCGGCTCCTGCCCGATGAGATGGCTGCGCTCTTGGGGGATGCCGCCCTCTGCATCGACGCCACCCACCCCTACGCAGTGGAGGCGACCAAAAACATCAAAGCAGCGGCAGAGAAGGCCGGGGTGGAATACCTCCGCCTGCTGCGCCCGGCCAGTCCGCTGCCGGAAAACTGTCTCGTCTTTGAGAGCGCAAAGCAGGCGGCAGAAGCGCTGGCCGCAGAAGAGGGAAATCTTCTGCTGGCCACCGGGGCCAAGGAGCTGGCGCAGTTCGCGGCCATCCCGCCCGAGCGGCTCTACCCCCGTGTCCTGCCCACGCTGGAAAGCATCGCGGCCTGCGAGGCGGCGAACATCCCCCACCGCAATATCATCGCCATGCAGGGGCCCTTCAGCTTGGCCCTCAATCAGGCCATGATGGAGCAGTTCCATATCCGCTGGCTCGTCACAAACGGACGGCGGCGCGGACGGAGGCTCGACGAAAAGCCGCCGCCGCTCTGCCGCCGGGGCGCAGCTCGGTGGTCATCCGCCGCCCGGCCCGAGCAGGGCGAGACGGCTTCCGAGGTGCTGAAACGCTGCAAGGAGATGATAAGATGAACGTGACACTCATCGGCATGGGTTCCGGCCAGCCGGAGAACCTGACCCTTCAGGGCCTGGCCGCACTGCGGCAGGCCGACCTCATCCTGGGCGCACGGCGTCTGCTGGCAGTTCTGCCTGCTGGCTGCACCGAGAACCGTGCCGCCGCCTACCGCCCCGACGAGGTGGCAGAGCTGCTGCAGACTTCCGGCGCGGAGAACGCCGTGCTGGTCTACAGCGGCGACACCGGCTTTTACTCCGGCGCGTCCTCCATGATGGAAAAGCTGGAGGCCCTCGGCGTCCGCGCCCGGGTGCTGCCAGGCCTTTCCAGCATCCAGCTGCTGGCGGCGGCGCTGGGCCGTCCGTGGCAGGGGTGGAACCTTGTTTCGGCCCATGGCCGCACCTGTGACCCGGTGGCCGAGTGTATGCAGGGCAGACCCACCTTCTTCCTCACCGGCGGCAGCGAAGACCCCGCCACCCTCTGCGCCCAGCTGGCGGCAGAGGGCTTCGGGGACGTGCAGGCTGTTGTGGGCCAGTGCCTCGGCACGCCGGAAGAAAAGCTCTTCCGCGGCAGCGTCAAAGAGCTGGCCGCAGGCCGCTTCAACAGCCTGAGCGTCCTTCTCGTGGAGGCGGTGGAGGGACTGCCCCGCCGCGCCCCGGGCCTGCCGGACGAAGCCTTCGAGCGGGGCGACGTTCCCATGACCAAGCAGGAAGTCCGGGCCGCTGTGCTGGCGAAGCTGGCCGTCCGCCCGGAAGACATCCTGTGGGACGTGGGGGCCGGGACGGGCAGCGTCAGCGTGGAGCTGGCATTGGCCGCGCCCCGGGGCCGGGTGTATGCAGTGGAGTGCAGGCCGGAGGGCTGTGCGCTCATCAAAGCCAACCGCGAAAAATTCAGGACCCGGAACCTCGTCCTCGTGGAGGGACTTGCCCCCGACGCCCTTTCGGACCTGCCCGCGCCGGACGCTGTCTTCATCGGCGGCAGCAAGGGCAGCCTTGCCGCCATCGTGGACGCCGCGCTGGATAAGAACTCCGACGCCCGCATCTGCGTGTCGGCCATCGCCCTCGAGACCCTTTCGGCGGCGGTGGCCGCGCTGACGGCCAAGGGCCGGACCGTGCAGGTGAGCCAGATCGCCGTCAGCCGGGCAAAAGCCGTGGGCGGGCTGCACCTCATGATGGCCCAGAACCCCATCTACCTCATCACAGGAGAATGACATGATACAGTTTCTGCTGGCGGCGCCCCGCTCGGGCAGCGGCAAGACCACCATGACCTGCGCCCTGCTCATGGCGCTGAAGCGGCGGGGCTGTGCGCCCTGCGCCTTCAAGAGCGGGCCGGACTACATCGACCCCATGTTCCACCGGGCCGTGCTGGGGGTGGAGAGCCGCAGCCTCGACCTTCTTTTCTCTGCGCCCGAGACGGTGCGCACCCTCTACGCGAGGGGTGCCGCCGGACACGGTGCGGCGGTGTGCGAGGGGGCCATGGGCCTTTTACGACGGCCTCGGCGGCGTCAGCGACAGGGCCAGCGCGTGGCATCTGGCCGACACACTGGACCTGCCGGTGCTGCTGGTGGTGGAGCCGAAGGGTCAGAGCCTGACGCTGGCCGCAGAGCTGAGCGGGCTGAAAAGCTTCCGCACTCCCAGCCACATCGCAGGCATCCTGCTGAACAACTGCACGGCCCGGATGCACGCTCTGCTGGCCCCGATGCTGGAAAAAGAGACGGGTCTGCCGGTGCTGGGCTTTCTGCCGAAACTCCCGGAGGCCGTCATCGGTTCCCGCCATCTGGGCCTCTACACGGCGGCGGAAGTGGAAAATTTACAGCAGAAGCTGGCCCTTCTGGCCGACGCGGCAGAGGAGCACATCGACTGGCCCCGCCTGCTGGCCCTCTGCGAAAAGGAGCCGCCCGCCCTGCTTGCGCGGGCGGAGACGCCTCCGGCCCGGGTCCGCATCGCCGTGGCGCAGGACGAGGCGTTCTGCTTTACCTACGCCGAGACGCTGGAGGCCTTCCGGGACGCCGGGGCAGAGGTGGTCTTTTTCAGCCCCCTCCGCGACACGGCTCTGCCGGAAAACATCGGCGGGCTGTATCTGCCCGGCGGCTACCCGGAACTTCACGCAAGAGAATTGAGTGAAAATACCTCGCTTCTGCGCGAGATAAAGCGAAAAATCGAGTTCGGTCTGCCCACAGCGGCCGAGTGCGGGGGCTTCCTCTATCTGGGGCAGAGCCTCACGGACGCCGAGGGGCAGAGCTGGCCGATGGTGGGCGTTCTGCCGGGCGAAGCAAAAGATGCCGGACGTCTCGTCCGCTTCGGCTACGCCGCGCTGAGCGCAGACTCGGACAGTATGCTCTTCCGGGCCGGGGAGAGCTTTCCCATCCACGAATTCCACCACTGGGATTCCACCGCCAACGGCACGGCCCTCGCGGCAAAAAAGCCGGTGGGCGGCGCGGCGTGGCGGTGCGGATTTATAGACGAGCATTTCTATGCGGGCTTCCCGCATTTGTACTGGGCGGGTACGCCCCTGCCGCAGCGCTTTGCCGCCGCGGCTGAAAATTACAGGAGAGACCATGACTGAGACAGAACTCGCCGCCCTCTGTGCGGCCATCACGCCGCCGGACGAAGCCGCCCGGGCGGCGGCGCACGCCCACTGGGCCAGCCTTGCAAAGCCGCTGGGCGGGCTGGGCGGATTGGAAACGACCATCGAGGACGCCGCCGCCCTCACCGGCAGCGCAAAGCTGGATATTTCCCGCCGGGCGGTGCTGGTGCTCTGCGCCGATAACGGTGTGGTGGCCCAGGGCGTCAGCCAGACCGACAGCAGCGTGACCCGCGCCGTGGCTGAGAACCTCGCCGCCCGCCGCACCAGCGTCTGCCGGATGGCACAGACCGCCCGGTGCGAGGTGGTGCCGGTGGATATGGGCATCGCGGGCGAACCGGTCCCGGGCGTCCTCGACTGCCGCATCGCCCCCGGCACAGCGGACTTCACCCTCGGCCCGGCTATGAGCCGGGAGCAGGCCGTGGAAGCCATCGGCAGGGGCATCCGGCTGGTGCAGGAGCAGAAGAAAGCGGGCGTCGGCCTGCTGGCCACCGGTGAGATGGGCATTGGCAACACCACGACGTCCAGCGCCGTGGCCGCTGTGCTGCTGGGCCAGCCCGTCGAAGTGATGACGGGCCGGGGCGCGGGCCTTTCGGACGAGGGACTTGCCCGGAAGATCGACGCCATCCATCGCGGCATCGCAAAAAATCAGCCCGACTCTGCCGATGCACTGGACGTGCTGGCAAAGCTGGGCGGTTTCGATATTGCCGGACTCTGCGGCGTCTTCCTCGGCGGTGCGCTGGAAGGTGTGCCGGTGCTGGCCGACGGTTTCATCAGCTGTGTGGCGGCGCTCTGCGCTGTCCGGTTCTGCCCGGCTGCGGCCAAGGCTGTTTTTGCAAGCCACTGCTCCACCGAGCCGGCCGCAAAACTGGTGCTGGACGCTCTGAACAAAAAAGCCATCATCACGGCGGGCCTGCATCTGGGCGAAGGCACCGGCGCGGTGGCCGCCATCCCGCTGTGGGACATGGCGCTGGCTGTCTACGATGGCTGTTATTCCTTTGAAGAGGGCGGCATCGAAGCCTACACGCCGCAGGGGGGGTGCGAGATGCTGACGCTGGTGCTCGGCGGCGCGGCCAGCGGCAAGAGCGCCTGCGCCGAGAGCCTTGTGCTCAAGACCGGCCTGCCCCGCTATTACCTCGCCACCATGCAGGTCTGGGATGCCGAGTGCGCCGCCCGGGTGGAAAAGCACCGGAAAATGCGGGCGCAAAAGCAGTTCGAAACGCTGGAATGCCCGCTCCACCTCGACCGTCTGTCCCTGCCCGGCCGGGGGACCGTCCTGCTGGAAGACCTCGGCAACCTCGTCGCCAACGAGCTTTACAGCCCCGGCGGGGCAGGAAAGCACACCGCCGAGGCCGTTTTGGCCGGGCTGGAACGCCTCGCCGCCGGGTGCGGCGAGCTTATCGTCGTATCGAACGAGGTGTTCAGCGGCGGTGCCGACTACGCGGGCGACACCGACCAGTATCTGCTGGCGCTGGCGCAGGTGAACAACGCTTTCGCCGCCCGGGCGGACAACGTCTGCCGGGTGGTCTGCGGCCTGCCGGTGTACTACAAAGGGGGAGAAAAGCTGTGACTGTTTTGCAGACCATCGCGGTGGCCTTTGCGATGTTTTCGGCCCTGCCTGTGCCGCAGTTCGAGTGGAACGAAAAAAAATATGCGCTACGCCATGTGCGCCTTCCCCCTCATCGGGCTGGTGTGCGGCGGGCTGTGGTGCCTCTGCGGCGTCCTGCCCCTGCCGGAGCTGGCCCGGGCGGCGGCGTTCTGCCTCGTGCCGGTGGCCGTCACCGGCGGCATCCATCTCGACGGCTACGCCGACACCTCCGACGCCCTCTCGAGCTACGGCGACCGGAAAAAAAAGCTTGAGATCCTGAAAGACTCCCACTGTGGGGCCTTCGCCGTCATCCGGCTGTGCTGCTACTTTGTGGCCTACTTCGGCCTCTGCGGCAGTGTGCGGTTCACGCCCCGGGCGGGCCTGTGCTGGACGCTGGCGCTGGTGCTGGAGCGGGCGCTGTCGGGCTTTGCCGTGGCGGCGTTCCCGCTGGCGAAGGACACCGGCCTCGCCCACACCTTCGCCACAGCGGCCGACAAGCAGACCGTCCGCCGTTTCCTCTGCGGCCTGTCGGCTCTGCTCATTCTGGCGCTGACGGCGCTGGGCGGCGGCGGGCTGGCGGCAGCAGCGCTTCTGGCGCTGTGGCGCTATGATTCCGTGGCCAAAAAGCAGTTTGGCGGCATCACCGGCGACCTGGCCGGGTGGTTTTTGCAGCGGGCCGAGCTGTGGATGCTGGCGGCGCTGGCCGTCAGCCAGTGGGGAGGAGTGCTGTAAATGATGTTCATCACAGGGCCGCTCTACAGCGGCAAGCGCACCTTTGCGCGGAACTTCCGGGGCAGCGTCATCGCCGATGTGCAGGACGCCGCCGCCGAGACTCAGACCCCGGAGCAGCTCGAAACGCTGGCCCGGGAGCTGGCGGAATATGATATTGTCATCGCCACCGAGGTCGGCGGCGGTGTTGTCCCGATGGATGCTGAGGAGCGCGCCGGGCGGGAGGCCGCCGGACGGCTGGCCTGCCTGCTGGCAGAGCGCGCCGACTGCGTGGTGCAGATGTTCTGCGGCATCCCGACGGTATTGAAAGGAGAATTACCCCAATGTTGATCTATCTGCTGCGTCACGGCCTGACCGAATACAATGCCCAGAAGCGCTATCAGGGCCAGCGCGACATCCCGCTCTCGGCGGAGGGCCTGAGCCAGCTGCGCCGGGCCGACATCGACCCGAAGGTGGTCTATATCACCCCGCTGCAGCGGACGGCCCAGACGGCCCGGGTGCTCTTCCCGGAGGCAGAGCTTGTGGTCGTGAAAGACCTGCAGGAGATGTGCTTCGGCAGCTTCGAGGGCAAAAACTACGTCGAGATGGAGCACGACGCCGATTATCAGGCGTGGGTGCAGGCCAACTGCGAGAGCAAATGCCCCGACGGTGAGCGGAAGGACGACTTCTCGAACCGCATCTGCAACTCCTTCTCTGCTCTGGTGGACAAGGCGCTGGCCGACGGCGAAGAGCTGCTGGTCATCCTGGCTCACGGCGGCACCCAGATGGCGGCCATGGAGCGGTACGCCCTGCCCAGGCGCGATTATTATGCGTGGTGCGGCCCCAACGCGGGCGGCTATGTGCTGGACGCCGCCGACTGGGCCGAGAAGCGCCAGCTCCGCCTCGTGAAGACCGTGCAGTACACGAAAGACGCGGAGGCCGGCGTATGATGACCGCCTCCTGGGCTGTGCTGGGAGGCTTCGTGCTGGACGCCATTTTCGGCGACCCGGCGTGGCTGCCCCACCCGGTGGTGTACATGGGCAAAGCCATCTCCCGGCTGGAAAAATTCCTCCGCTCCCGCCTGCCCAAAACGCCTCAGGGCGAGCTGCTGGGCGGTGCAGTGGTGGCGTTCTGCCTGCCGGTGGGGACGCTGCTGTTCACGGGCCTTGTCTGCTGGGGCGCGGCGATGCTTCACCCCCTGCTGGGGCTTGCCGTCCAGATGTTCTGGTGCGGGCAGGCGCTGGCCGCAAAGGGACTGGTGCAGGAGAGCACGAATGTCTATGCCGAGCTGAAAAAAGGCAGCCTGCCCGCCGCCCGGAAGGCGGTGAGCCGCATCGTGGGCCGTGACACGGAAGCGCTGACTGCTGAGGGCGTGACCAAAGCGGCGGTGGAGACCGTGGCCGAGAACGCCAGCGACGGCGTCATTGCGCCGTTGCTCTATATGCTGCTGGGCGGTGCGCCGCTGGCCCTGACCTACAAGGCCATCAACACCATGGACAGTATGCTGGGCTACAAAAACGAAAAATATCTCTATTTTGGCCGTGCGGCGGCAAAGCTGGACGATGTGGCGAACTATATCCCGAGCCGTCTGGCGGCGCTGCTCTGGATCATGGCGGCGGCGTTCACCCGCAATGACGCCAAGGGCGCGTGGCGTATCTGGCGGCGGGACCGCCGCAATCACGCCAGCCCCAACAGCGCCCAGACCGAGAGCGCCTGCGCCGGTGCGCTGGGCGTCCAGCTGGCCGGGCCGGCCTATTATTTCGGGGAATATTATCCGAAGCCCACCATCGGCGACCCGCTGCGGCCCATCGAGCCGGAGGATATTCTGCGGGCAGATCGGATGATGTATGTAGCCAGCGGGTTTGCGCTGGCGTGGGGATGTGCGATACGGGGGTTCTTGGGATGAAACAACTGGTCCACGGCGGTGACTGGATGGGCTACCGCGAACGCTTTGGCCGCGACGCGCTGGATTTTTCGGCGAACGTCAGCCCACTCGGTCTGCCCGAGGGGGTGGCGCAGGCCATCCGGGATGCACTGCCTCTGGCCGACCGCTACCCCGACCCCCTCTGCCGCACCCTGCGTGCGGCGCTGAGCCGGGCCGAGGGCGTGCCGCCGGAGCATATCTTCTGCGGCAACGGCGCGGCGGACCTCATCTTCCGGCTGGTCTGGGCCGTAAAGCCCCATAAGGCGCTGGTGACTGCCCCGACTTTTGCCGAGTACGCCTCTGCATTGGATACGGTGGGGTGCGAAGTGAAACGCTTCTTCCTCGATGAAACGAATGATTTCGCCCCGACGGACGCCCTCGTGGACGCCGTGGACGAGAGCATCGACATGGTGTTCCTCTGCCAGCCGAACAACCCGACGGGGCAGCTGGCCTCACCCGAGCTGGTGAAAAAGCTGCTGCGCCGGTGCGGGGAGTGCCGCACGATTTTGGCCGTAGATGAGTGCTTTCTGGACTTTTTGCCCGACGCCGACGGGTGGACCGCGAAGCCTCTGCTGGAAAGTGGGGACCTCGTCATCCTGAAAGCTTTCACCAAGCTCTACGGCATGGCCGGCGTCCGGCTGGGTTACTGCCTCTGCGGCGACGAAGCGCTTCTGGAAAAAATGCAGACAGCGGGCCAGCCGTGGGCCGTGTCCAGTCTGGCCCAGGCGGCAGGCGTCGCGGCCCTGAAAGAAACCGCTTATGTGGACGAGGTGCGCGCGCTCATCGCCCGGCAGCGGCCCGTTCTGACGGCGGGCCTGCGGGCGCTGGGCCTGCGGGTCATCGACGGAAAGGCGAACTATCTGCTCTTCCGTGCGCCCGCCGACCTGAACGAAAGGCTTCGCCCGCTGGGAACACAGGTGCGCAGCTGCGCGAATTATCCGGGCCTCGGGCCGGAGTGGTACCGCACGGCGGTGCGCACGGCCCCCGAGAACGCCCGGCTGCTGGAACTTATGAAAGAGGTGCTGGGATGAGCAGGGCAAAATGCATCATGGTGCAGGGTACGATGAGCGGTGCAGGCAAAAGTCTGCTCTGCGCGGCGCTCTGCCGCATTTTTGCGCAGGACGGCCTGCGCGCCGTGCCGTTCAAGAGCCAGAACATGGCTCTGAACAGCTTCGTCACCAAAGACGGCCTCGAGATGGGTCGGGCGCAGGTGGTGCAGGCGCAGGCCGCCGGTGTCGAGCCGGACGTGCGGATGAACCCCATCCTCCTGAAGCCCAGCAGTGACGTGGGCAGTCAGGTCATCGTCAACGGCGAGGTGCGGGGCCAGATGAAAGCGTCGGAGTATTTCCGCACGAAACGGCAGCTGGTGCCGGACATCCTGAAGGCGTATGACAGCCTCGCCGAGGAGGCTGACGTCATCGTCATCGAGGGCGCGGGCAGCCCGGCGGAGATCAACCTCAAGAGCGAGGACATCGTGAACATGGGCCTCGCCGAGATGGTGGACGCGCCGGTGCTTCTGGTGGGCGACATCGACCGGGGCGGCGTGTTCGCCCAGCTATACGGCACGGTGGAGCTGCTGGAAGAAAAAGAACGCCAGCGCATCAAGGGACTTGTCATCAATAAATTCCGTGGAGACGTGGAGATCCTGCGCCCCGGCCTTTCGATGCTGGAAGAAAAGACCCGTCTGCCCGTGGTGGGCGTCGTACCGTACCTGAAGGTGGACATCGAGGACGAGGACTCCCTGAGCCAGCGCCTCGAGATGCGGGACGGCAAAAAGCCGCTGGACGCGGCGATCATCCGTCTGCCGCATCTGTCCAATTTTACGGACTTCATGCCGCTGGAACAGCACCCGCTGCTGGGCGTGCGGTATGTTTCGAACGCTCATGAGCTGGGCGCACCCGACTTCATCCTGCTGCCGGGGACGAAAAACACGGTGGACGACCTGCTCTGGCTGCGGCAGTGCGGGCTGGAAACGGCTCTGCTCAAGCTGGCCGCGAAAGGCACACCGGTGCTGGGCGTCTGCGGCGGCTACCAGATGCTGGGCCAGACCCTCGACGACCCCACCGGCAGCGAGAGCGGCCGGCCGCAGACTCTGCGGGGGCTGGGTCTGCTGCCCACCCGGACCGTGTTCAGCGAGCAGAAGCGCCGCGCACAGGTCAAAGCGACCGCCGCCGCCGCCCCCTTTGCGGGTGCAGAGCTGGAAGGCTACGAGATCCACACCGGCGTGACCGAGGCTGAGGGCGAACCCTTCGCCCACTACCCCGACGGGGGCCGGGAGGGCTGTGTGCAGGGCAATGTGTTCGGCACCTACCTCCACGGCCTGTTCGACACCGGCACGCTGACCGAGGCGCTGGCGGGCTGGCTCTGCCGCCGGAAGGGCATCGACCCCTCCGACGCGGCCCTCATCCCGATGGAAGAGTACCGCCGCCAGCAGTTCGACATCCTGGCCGACGGCGTGCGCGGGGCGCTGGATATGGACGCGGTGTATGCCGCGATGGGAATGGAGAGGCGCTGAATGGAACAGGGACTTTTGCATCTGTACTGGGGCGACGGAAAGGGAAAGACCACTGCCGCAATGGGTCTTGCGCTCCGTGCGCTGGGGTCCGGGAAGCGGGTGGTCATCGTCCAGTTTTTGAAGGGCGGGAACAGCGGCGAGATCCCGATTCTGGCCCAGCTTGGCGCGGAGATCTACCGGGGCAAGGCCGGGCAGAAATTCGTCTTTCAGATGACGCCGGAGGAAAAGGCCACGACCCGGGAACTGCAAAACCAGAACCTCGCCGCCGCCATAGCACAGCCTGCCGACCTGCTGATACTGGACGAAGCCGGGAGCGCAGAAGAGCTGGATATGGTGGACGTCGATCTATTAAAAAAGGCCGTTCTGGAGCGGCCTGCCGGATGTGAGTGCGTCCTGACGGCCCACACGCCGCCCCAGTGGATGCTGGACGCCGCCGACTACTCCACCGAGATGAAATGCCACCGCCACCCCTACCAGAAGGGGATAAAAGCACGAAAGGGGATAGAATATTGACGCCGCAGCATCATTTACCTGCTGACATTGAGCGGACGAGCTTCCACATCATCACCGAAGAGCTGGAAATGATGGGCTTGACCCCGCCGCCCGAGCACGAAGCCGTGGTCAAGCGGGTCATCCACACCACCGCCGACTTCGACTATGCACGGAATCTTCATTTTACCCCCGCGCGGTGGAGCAGGCCGTCAAGGCCCTCCACGCCGGGGCCGTCATCGTGACCGATACGAATATGGCGCTGGCTGGCATCACCAAGCCCGGTCTGGCGAAGCTGGGCGGGTCGGCCTGCTGCTACATGGCTGACCCCGAGGTGGCCGCCGCCGCAAAAGAGGCTGGCACCACCCGGGCCGTCGCGGCCATGAAAAAGGCAGCGCAGGAGCATCCCGGGGCCATCCTCGCCGTCGGCAACGCGCCCACGGCTCTGCTGACGATTGCAGAACAGATCGAAAGCGGCCTGCGGCCCGCACTGGTCATCGGTGTGCCGGTGGGCTTTGTGAACGTGGTGGAGAGCAAGGAGCGGCTCTTCGCCGTCTGCGAAAAGCACGGCGTACCCGCCATCGTGGCGATGGGCCGCAAGGGCGGCAGCAACGTCGCTGCGGCCATCTGCAACGCCCTCATCTACTCCGCCGCCGAGATGCTCGACCCCTCGGCGCGGGGGTGGAAGTGAGCGATAAGTTTTGGAGGAGCGCAATGAACCCTACAAGAAAGACCGATGAAAAATTTTATCGGCTGTTTTCGACCTTTCACGCCTTTTCAGAGCATCTGACCAAGCGGGAAGACAATGAACTGCGCGATAAATACGACCACAACGCGTTCTGTTATTACAGCCAGCCCTCGGCAGATGAAGTCCGGGCCGCGCTGGCCTACCAGAAAGAGCGGGGAGACACCTTCCTCAAGCTGGAAGGGTACGAGCCGCTGGCCGATGCATTCGGCATGGAGTGCGAAGAGACCCTGACGATGGTTCTGCCCCCGGAAACAGACATCCGCAGCTGGAAAGCGAATCCGGAGGTCTCGATCAAAACCCCGGACTTTGACCAACTAGAACAGCACGAGCTGAAATACTACGGGCCGTTGTACGGGGAAGATTTCACCGTGCGGAATAACCGGCATCTCCGGGAAAAACTGACCTACCTCGGCGCGTATCTGGGCGGGAAGCTGGTGGGTGATTGCTATATTTTTGCATCCGATGGGTATGTCTGCATGGACGGCCTGCTGGTGGACGAGGATTTCCGGCACCAGTACATCGCCATGACCCTGATGAAGCATATTGCCGAAAAGGCGCAGGAGCGCGGAGAGATCCTGTATCTTCACGCTGACTCCGAGGATACACCGAAGGAACTGTATGCGAAGATGGGATTTCAGGCCGTTGACAAGCTCTATGAATATCTCTGCACCGATTTCTCGAAACTGAAAATATGAACGAATGCGCGCCGGATACGGCGATGGGCCTCCCAATGCGGGAGGCCTTTCTGTTACACCGTCGCCAGCACGGCGAGGATGCTCTGCCAGCGCGGATTCTCGACGGCGGGCGCACGGCGGACGGGCCGGGACTGTACAGGCTGAGGCCGCTGAGCCGTCTGGGGCAGGGGAGCGAAAAGCGCGGCCTGCCATGCGGCGGCAAGCTGCATGGCCTCCGGGCAGCTCTGTAGGGTGCGGCGCTCGGCTCCGGCGAGGTAGTCGCCCAGCCAGCAGAGGATGGCCGCGATGTTCAGCTGCTCGGCGGCGCGGGTGCTCCAATAGCTCCAATGGGCGGAACGGCCCACGAACCGCTCTACCGTGATGAGCGCACCCTCCCGGGCAGCAGAGGGGGAGACCGTTCCACAACCACCGGCAGTATGGGCCAGAACGTCCAGAATGCGCGCCATCCGGCCGCTGTCGAGGGCGTCGTCCCGGACAAAGGCGGAGAAATCCGTCTGGGCCAGCAGACCGTCGGCGGTGGCGGGGAAGCGCCCCGTCAGCTCGCCCGAGGCGTTGTGGCAGCTCTGCCACCCTTTGCGGACGAGCTGGAAGTTCAGCTTCTGACGTCCCATCGTGGAATAGAACACCCGGGCCTTGCCGCTGACCGGCTCCTGCCGCAGCTCGAGATAAGCGTCTGCGCCTCCGAGGTCTTGGACCTTGACGCTGAGCACAAGGCGGTACTCAGGCTTCTGGCTGGACATGGCAAGATGCATCTCTTCAAAATAACGTGCGGCATCCATAGCGGTTCTCCTTCCTGTGGGCGCGGGGTGGTGTGTAGGTGTGCGGCCCTTCGTTGGTTGTAGTATATCATAAATTGCGCCAGAATACAACTATAAGTTTGCAAATAAACCAAAAAACTTTTTGATTCTTCTGCAATGCAAAACAGGATGGTTGTGAGTGACAACAAAAATACGGGGCCGCTGGCAGCAGATACAACTGCACAGCGGCCCCGTACATTATTATGGTTCAGTCGCCCAGCTCCCGTATCTCGTTCTGGATAAGTCGGCCTGCGGCCCGGGCCAGCTGGTCCATGCCCCGGATGCGGGCCATGTTCTTGCCGTAGATGCGGGAGGCGTCGGCGGCGCTGGCGTCTTCGCCCATAAAGACGGCGGAGACCCGCAGACCCTTCCGCTGCAGCGCCCGCACCTCGGCGGCGGCGTCCTCCACGCCCGCGCTGCCGCCGTAGTCGCGGCCCCAGCGGGTCATCGGGAGAGGGCGGGATGCGGCGGCTGTCGTTGGGGGAAGCGTCCGTCAGGAGAATGAGCAGATGCCGTGCGGCGGGGCCGGGGTCGAAGTCGATGAGGTCGCCTGCGGCCCGCAGAGCCAGACCGTCCCGGTTCCAGCCCGAGGCGAAATACTGGCAGATGCCCTGTAAGCTCTTCTCCTTGAAGCCCTTGAGCACCCGCAGGACGGTGTAGCCCCGCAGGCTGGAAAAGCAGCTCACCCGCACCGGGATGCCGCAGGCCGCGAGGCTCTGGGCGAGGATAGACCCCTGCGCCGCGATGACCTCCTGACAGTGGAGGCGGGAAGCCGAAGCATCCAGCAGCAGGTCAACGGTGAAGGACGGGTGGTTCTCTTCCTCGGCACAGCGGAACACCCGGCCGTCGTCCATGACGGTGCGCCAGACCCGCTCCGGGTCGAGGTTGCCGCTGCGGGCGACCCGGGCGTTGGGCTGCTGGTGGACGAGGATGCAGTTGCGGATCTGCTCGGTCAGCCGCAGCACGACGCTGCGGTGAAGCTCGAGATTTTTCGAATCGTACGCCCGGTTCCGCTCAGCCTGAAGCTGGGCCTGTTCGGCCAGGTGCTTTGCCTCGGGGGTAGGGGCCTGCTCCGGGCTGGGGACGCCGGAGGCAAACCAGAGGTGACAGCCCAGATGCTCCCCGGTGCAAAGCTCCTGCTCGGCCTTCCGCAGCCGTTCGGGCGGATAGAGCGACCGGCCAAAGCAGCTCTCGATGTAGGCGCGGTCTTCCTCGGCGCGCTGGCGCAGGGTGATGTGGGCCAGCCGCTTGTCGGCATGGATGCCGCCGCCGGAGGCGTCCACCGAGCCGGAATGCTCCACCGTGACCCGGTCGGTCTTTATCATCTGGGTGGGCATGGTGCGGGTCATGAGGGACGCCAGCAGGCCGTCCAGATGGAGATGCAGCCCGGCCTTCTGATGCACCGTGCCGTTGAACAGCTCGAATTTGGCGTAGACGGCCAGCAGTGCGGCTTTCAGCTCGTCCGGCTTTGGGGGCGTCTCGGGACTGAGGGCGGCGTCGAGAGCCTTTTCGTAGGGGGTCATGACCGGCGGCGTGCGCCCCTGCACAGCCCGCCAGCGCGCGGCCTGCATGGAGTAGACCAGCTGGTTCTTCGCCATCCACTCCTGCCGCGAGAGCTTGTACTGGATGCCGAAAAAGTAGTCCGCATGGGCGCGGCGGAGGGCCGAAAGCACCGGGCGGCGGGGCAGTTCCAGCGCGTAGACCGCGCTCTCGAGGTAGAGCCAGGTCAAATCGTCCAGCATGGCCTGCCGGATGTCGCCCTCCCATGCGTCAAAGAGGCTGCGCACCAGCTCGTCGCCGTAGTATTTGTGGACCAGCCCCACGACGCAGTTCATGTAAAAATCAATGGTGCCGTCGGTGTTCCGGGCGAGGAACAGCGGCTCGAAGCCGTAAGCTCCTGCCGCTGCCCACACCTGATTGGCGGCCCGCCGCTCTTCGGCGGTGTAGCTCTGCGCTTCCATAAAAACGCCCCTTTTTTTTAATCGAAGAGCTTTGCGGCGGTGAGCTGGGCCGGGATGCGGGCGGCAATGGCATCCCGGATGAGGCCCTGTTCGTAGGAGTCGAAGGCTTTGTTGGTGATGCCCATGTCCAGCGCAGCCCCGGCAGCGACGCCCCGGCGCATCAGGCGCAGGGCGTCCAGCATACCGCGCAGGTCGAGAGCTTTGGTGGAGATTTCCGCGCTGTCGCACTTTTTTTGCAAATCGAGGAAGAGCAGGGCAAACTGCCTGACGTACTTGCTGTTCAAATCGGGGAACTGGGTGCGCAGGAGCTTTTCGAGGTTCTCCTCGGTGATGGTGGGCATCTGGATGACCACGAAGCGGGAGGTGAGGGCCTCGTTCAGCTCACGGGTGCCGGCGTAGCCGTAGTTCATGGTGGCGATGAAGCGGGTCTCCTCGGCCAGCGGGATGCGCTCGTAGCCCGGCACATCGATGGCACGGCGGAAGTCCAGCACCGCGTGCAGGACGGCCAGCGCCTCGTTTTTGGCCATGTTGATCTCGTCCAGAACGCCGAAGCCGCCGCTCTGGGCGCAGCGGTAGACCGGGCCGGGGCGGAACTTGACCTGTCCGCCCTCGAAGGTGTCCATGCCGATGAGGGACGCCGCGTCCATATTGACGTGGAACGAGATGTCCCACGCGGGGCGTCCGAAGGCGGCGGCGAGGTTTTCGGCCAGCACGTTCTTGCCGGTGGCCTTGCCGCCCGCCAGCAGCAGGTTTTCGCCGCAGAGCAGGGCAGCCAGCGCCTGCTCCCACACCTCTCTGCCGTAGTAGACGAAGGCAGGGGAGGGGATGCGGGGGCGCAGGGCCTCCGCCAGCGGGTGGGCGGTACGGTATTCTTCCACAGCGCGCAGCAGGTCGGGGGAGACCCCTTCCTGCCGCAGCGTATCCATCAGAGCAGATGTTTCAGACATCCATGACATCTCCTTGCGGTTGGCAGTGCCAAACCGAAATTTCACCCTTATCATAGCACAACCCGCGCGGTTTGTGTAGGGCTTTGGCGGGCAAAAAAGCGGCAAAGAAGCAGAGAAAATAAAGGTGAAGCTATTTTAACAAACTTTCAGCCGGGACGTGCAGATTTCACGTTCAAAGTAAATTGACAGGCCGCTTAAAATACGATAAAATAATTTTCGTTGTGTCAAAGTGAAAAAGAAAGGCGTAAAAGTATGCTCGAAACCATCACGGCCGTCAATCAGGCGGTCAACAGCTTTATCTGGGGAATCCCGGCGATGGTCTGCATCATCGGCGTGGGCCTGCTGCTCAGTGTGCGGACAGGCTTTTTGCAGCTCCGGAAATTCCCCTATGCCATCAAAACGACCATTGGCCGCATCTTCCGCAAAAAGGATGCCTCCGACGGCGCGATGACTCCGTTCCAGGCAGTGTGTACGGCGCTGGCCGCTACCGTCGGCACCGGCAACATCGCCGGCGTGGCGGGCGCGATCGCCATCGGCGGGCCGGGTGCGGTGTTCTGGATGTGGTGCTCGGCTCTGCTGGGCATGTGTACCAAGTTCTCCGAAGTGACGCTGGCTGTGCATTTCCGCGAGCGGAACAAAAACGGCGAGCTGGTGGGCGGCCCCATGTACTATATTAAAAACGGCCTCGGCAGCCGGTGGCAGTTCCTCGCGGTGCTGTACTCGCTGTTCGGCGTGCTGACGGTCTTTGGCACCGGCAACGCCACCCAGGTCAACACCATCGTCACAGCCATCGACTCGGCCCTGCTGGCCTACGGCAGCAGCCTGAACAGCATCCTGCCCACGGTCAACCTCGTCGTGGGCGTGGTGGTGGCCATGATGGTGGCCATGGTGCTGCTGGGCGGCGTCAAGCGCATCGGCAGTGTCACCGAAAAGCTGGTGCCGTTCATGGCGCTGTTCTATGTGGTGCTGGCGCTGGGTGTCGTGGTCATCAACTACCGGCGCTTCCCGGCGGTGCTGGCCTCCATCGTCGGCGGTGCATTTGACCCGCAGGCCTTCACCGGCGGTGCCATCGGCAGCATCTTCCTCAGTATGCAGAAGGGCGTTTCCCGCGGCATCTTCTCCAATGAGGCCGGCCTCGGCACCGGCTCCATCGCTCACGCCTGCGCCGATACCCGCAAGCCGGTCAAGCAGGGGATGTTCGGCATCTTCGAGGTCTTCGCCGACACCATCGTCATCTGCACCCTGACCGCCATGGTCATCCTGTGCAGCGGCGTGCCGGTGGGCTACGGCAGTGCGGCAGGCGCAGAGCTGACCATCTCCGGCTTTACGGCCACCTACGGCGGCTGGTCGTCCATCTTTACGGCGGTGGCGCTCTGCAGCTTTGCATTCTCCACCATCATCGGCTGGGGCCTCTACGGCTCCCGGTGCATCGAGTTCCTGTTCCACACCGACAAGGTGGTCGGCCCCTTCCTCGTGGTCTACTCCTTCGTGTCCATTCTGGGCGCGACGGTCGATCTGGGCCTGCTGTGGAGCATCGCCGACACCTTCAACGGACTGATGAGCATCCCGAACCTCATGGCCCTGCTCCTGCTGTCCGGCACGGTGGCAAAGCTCACGAAGGAGTTCTTCGCGGGCGAGGGCGCAGGAAAGTAAAGAATGATCCAAAGCGCCCTCCGGCCCGCGCCGGAGGGCGCTTTGCTGTCAGCAAACCTTTGATTCTGTCCACTTTCTCTGCAAAAACTCAAAAAAGTATAAAAATTTCGTGGAAATCATAAAAAATGATATTGAATAAATTTTAACAAAGTGGTAAAGTAAAAGCAAAGAGAGTCGTGCCCGCCGCCCGGCGGGACGCAAAATCAGGAGGTTTTACCAATGGCTGATCGTATCGTTCTGAATACTATTTCTTATCATGGCCACGGCGCTATCGAGAACATCGTTCCCGAGCTGACCGCCCGCGGCTACAAGAAGGCTTTCGTCTGCTCTGACCCCGACCTTCTCAAGTTCGGCGTCACCAAGAAGGTCACCGACCTGCTGGACGCTGCAAACTTCGCCTACACCGTCTACAGTGAGATCAAGCCCAACCCCACCATCGCCAACGTGCAGGACGGCGTGGCCGCTTTCAAGGCCGCAGAGGCTGACTGCATCGTGACCATCGGCGGCGGCTCTTCCATGGACACCGCAAAGGCCATCGGCATCATCATCAACAATCCCGAGTTCGCCGATGTGCGCTCTCTGGAAGGCGTCGCTCCCACCAAGAAGCACGCCGTCTTTACCATCGCAGTCCCCACCACCGCCGGTACTGCCGCTGAAGTCACCATCAACTACGTTATCACCGATGTGGAGAAGAAGCGCAAGTTCGTCTGCGTCGATACCAACGACATCCCCGAGATCGCTGTGGTTGACCCCGATATGATGGCCTCCATGCCCAAGGGCCTGACTGCCGCCACCGGTATGGACGCTCTGACCCACGCCATCGAGGGCTACATCACCAAGGGCCACTGCACCATCTCCGATATGTTCCATCTGGAAGCCATCAAGCTCATCAGTGAGAACCTGCGCGGCGCTGTCCAGAACACTCCGGAAGGCCGCGAGGGCATGGCTCTGGGCCAGTACATCGCCGGCATGGGCTTCTCCAATGTGGGTCTGGGCATCGTCCACTCCATGGCACACGGCCTGTCCGCTCTGTATGACACCCCCCACGGCGTGGCCTGCGCTATCCTGCTGCCCGTCGGTCTGGAGTACAACAAGACCGTCGCCGGTGAGCGCTATCGTGCCGTCGGCAAGGCCATGGGCGTGAAGGGCATCGACGAGATGAACGACGCCGAGGCCGCAGATGCCACCATCGCCGCTGTCAAGCAGCTGAGCGCTGACGTGGGCATCCCCGCAAACCTGAACGGCATCCTGAAGGAAGAGGATATCCAGTTCCTCGCCGAGTCCGCTTATGCGGACGCCTGCCGTCCCGGCAACCCCCGCGACACCAGCGTGGAGGAGATCGTGGAGCTGTACAAGAGCCAGCTGTGATCTGAATCGGAGCGCTTTACCCTTATAAAAATACAGGCCGCTGGAAGAAACCTCTCCGTCAGCGCTAACGCGCTGCCACCTCCCCTCGGTAGGGGAGCTGTCGAGCGAAAGCGAGACTGAGAGGTCGCACAGAGAAGAAGCCTTCCCGTCATACCGCCCGTCCACCCCTCATACACTGACGGACAAGGGGGTGTGCGGATGGAGCAGGGGATGCAGATGCTCTTTGCGCTGTTCGGCGGGCTGGCGATGTTCCTCTACGGGATGGACAGGATGAGCCGCGCCTTGCAGCGGGCGGCGGGTGACGCCATGAAGCGGCTGCTGGCCCGGCTGACGGCCACGCCGCTGCTGGGCGTCCTCACCGGGCTGGCCGTGACGGCGGTGCTCCAAAGCAGCTCTGCGGCGACGGTAATGGTCATCGGCTTTGTCAGCGCCGGGCTGCTGGAACTGCCCCGGGCGGTGGCCGTCATCTACGGCATCAACATCGGCACCACCATGACGGCACAGCTCATCGCCTTCGATGTCCAGACGCTGGTGTACCCGGTGCTGTTTCTGGGCTTCCTCCTCGACTTTGCGGCCCGCAGGCCCCGCTGGCAGGCCGTGGGAGAGGCGGTGTTCTCCTTCGGGCTGCTCTTCGAGGGCATCGACATTTTGGGTCGGGCGCTGCAGCCGCTGGCCGGGCAGACGGTCTTTCTCGACTGGATGACCCGGGTGAAGGAGTCGCCGCTTCTGGGCATCCTGCTGGGCCTCTCCATGACCATGGTGGTGCAGAGCAGTTCGGCCACCATCGCGCTGCTGCAGAACGTGGCCCGTCAGGCCGGGCCGGACGGCATCCACAGCGTGCTGGGCCTTGCCGGGGCGGTGCCGGTCCTTCTGGGCGACAACATCGGCACGACGGTCACGGCCCTGCTGGCTTGCATCGGGCAGGGAAAGAACGCTGCCCGCGCCGCGCTGGCCCACAGCTGCTTCAACCTCAGCGGGAGCCTGCTGGCGGCGGTGCTGCTGCCCTGGTTCGTCCGGCTGGTAGAGCTTATCTCCCCCAAAGGCCCGGAGCTGGAAGTCATTTCCCGGCAGATCGCCAATGCCCACACCGCCTTCAACGTCTGCTGCGCCCTGCTCTGGCTGCCTTTTTTGCCCTGGATGGTGCGGCTGGTGTGTGCGCTGGTGCCGGAAGAGTAGCCCTCTCAGTCACGCCGTAGGCGTGACAGCTCCCCCAAGGGGGGAGCCTCTGGCATGTCGGACAGCTCTGAGCTGCCCGCTGAAAGTATGCTATGGCGCAAAAAAGAGTGCCCTGCTACCAAGACTAGCAACAGCTTGACAAGGAACCGTTGTTCCGCAGCTGCTGCCCTCTGTAGCAGGGCACTACTGTTTACGATAAATTAAGCTTTGCTCGGCCAGACGAAGCTTGACCGGTCTGCCAATGGCTCTCCCTTTGGGAGAGCTGTCACCGAAGGTGACTGAGAGGGCAAGGATGCTGCCCTCTGTAGCAGGGCACTACTGTTTACGATAAATTTAAGCTTTGCTCGGTCAGACGAAGCTTGACCGGTCTGCCAATGGCTCTCCCTTTGGGAGAGCTGGCGCGTCAGCGACTGAGAGGGCCAACGCTCTTCCGATACACCGCAAAGGCGATGACAGCCGACAGCACTTCCGTGACCCAGAAGGCGTGCCAGACGCCGGTGGGGCCGAGCTGGCGGCAGAGCAGCCACGCCAGCGGCATGATGAAGATGACGTACCGGCAGAGGGAGATGACCAGCGAGGCCGCACCCTTGCCCAGACCTTCCAGCGCGCCGGAAGAGGTGGTGGACACCGCCGACACCACAAAGCCGAGGCAGATGATGCGCAGGGCGGTCTGGCCGATGGCGATGGTCTCGGGGTTGGAGGAGAACAGGCCGATGAGGGGCGCGGAAGCGGCCATACAGATGACGGTGCCTGCCGCCATGATGACGGCGCTCATGCCGAGGGTGAGCTGGTAGAGCTTTGCCACCCGGGCGTGCTCTTTTGCACCGTAGTTGTAGCCGATGAGGGGGCGCATTCCCTGCACGATGCCGTTGGCGGGCAGATAGAGGAAAGTCTGGAGCTTATAGTAGATGCCCAGCACCACCACATAGCTCTCGGAGAAGGCCGCCAGCAGGCCGTTGAGGAAGGTGACCAGCAGGGAGGGCAGGGCCAGATTCAGGATGGCAGGCACACCGATGGCGTAGAGACGGCCTTCGAGAGAGAGGTCGGGCCGCAGGGCCTTCCGGCGCAGATGGACGGGCGACTCGGTGGTGCTGTAGACCACGAGGTAGATGACGAGAGTGGCGGCCTGTCCGATGCCGGTAGCCAGCGCCGCGCCGGCAATGCCCATGGCAGGCACCGGGCCGAGGCCGAAGATGAGGACGGGGTCCAGCAGGATGTTGCAGACACAGCCCGAGATGAGGGCGGTCATGGTGAGCTTCATCCGGCCCACGGCCTGGAAGAGCTTCTCAAAGGCGAGGCTGGCCATGTTCACGGTAGCGAACAGGAAGACGATGGTGGAGTAGGTCACGCCCATAGAGACGATGGTGCCGTCGGTGGTGAACCGGGCCAGGAAGCCGGGCATGATGGCGGTAGCCGCCAGCGTGCAGAGGATGCCGTGGAGCACCGAGAGGGCCATGCCGTGGGTGGCGGCGGCGTCCGCCCTGTCGTAGTCGCCTGCGCCCCGGTAGAGGGCGACAAGGGCGTTGATGCCTATGCCGAAGCCGATGGCAACGGCGTTCACGAAGTTCTGGATGGGGAACACGAGGGAGAGGGCCGTCATGGCCTGTTCGTTGATCTGGGCCACGAAGAGGCTGTCCACGATGTTGTACAGCGAGTTCACCAGCATGGAGATGACGTTGGGCAGAGCCATCGACACCAGCAGCGGGAACACCGGCTTCGTCTTCATAAAAGTATCGTTCATGGGGGCAAAAGCTTCCTTTCCTGAAATTTCCGCACAAGAAAAGCCACACAACGGCGGCTTGAAGCGGGCCATTGTGTGGCGAAAAGTAGCAAACATCTATGCTGTAAAAATCCACACGGGTTTTATTGAAGTGCCGAGAAATACAGTGCATTGCAAAAGCGGCGTTACGGGACGCCGCCGGACGGCACCGGGATGCGGGCCGGAAAGGACAGTACGGGAAGAGCCTTTCTGACCGACCTGCGATAGGATACCACGAAACGGGTGGATTGTCAAGGAAAAAGCATGACTTTTCACAAAAGGCTTTTCAAGCGGCCATTTCGTGATACAATAAAGCCAGACAGAAACGGAGGAAAAGCGCCATGAAATGGATGATCGCGTCCGACCTGCACGGGTCGGCTTATTACTGCAAGAAGATGGTGGAGGCCTTTGAGCGGGAGGGGGCTGACCGGCTGCTGATGCTGGGCGACCTGCTCTACCACGGCCCCCGGAACGACCTGCCCCGGGACTACGCGCCGAAAGAGGTCATCCCGATGCTGAACGGCCTGAAAAACAAACTCTGCTGCGTCCGGGGCAACTGCGAGGCCGAGGTGGACCAGATGGTGCTGGGTTTCCCGGTGATGGCGGATTACTGCATCCTCCCGGCGGGCGAAAAGCTCATTTATGCCACCCACGGGCATATCTATAATGGAAAGAACCCGCCGCCGCTGGCCGAAGGGGACATCCTGCTCCACGGCCACACCCACGTCCCGGCGTGGACGGAGTTCGGGCAGAGGAACGTCTGCCTCAACCCCGGCTCCCTGAGCATCCCGAAGGAAAACAGTCCCCACAGCTATATGATTCTGGAAAACGGCGTCTTCTACTGGAAAGACGTAGAGACGGGAGAAATATACCACACCCGTGTACTGTGAGGAACCGGCACTTGCAATTACCATACCGGTGTGGTATGATGAAAGCGGAAACAGAAAAACAGGGTCTTTTGCCTCGGGCGCGGAGGGGTGCGCGGGGCCGACGGCCTTTTGTTTCCCATAAAAAGTTAGGCAAAACTAACAAAATGACGAAAAACACCTGGGCGGCTTGTGCAGTCTGCCCAGTGGATAACGATCCTTAGGAGGTACTGACCAATGGTTCAGACGACGCTGAAGGTAGACGGCATGATGTGCGGCATGTGTGAGAGCCACGTCAACGAGGTGGTGCGCAAGACTGCGCAGGTGGAGAAGGTGACTTCCTCCCACACGAAGGGAGAGACGGTCATCGTCTCGGCCCAGCCGCTGGACATCGAGGCCCTGAAGGCTGCCATCGCCGACACGGGCTATACTGTGACCGGCGCAGAGGAAAAGCCGTATGAGAAAAAGGGGTTCTTCTCGTTTTTGAAGCACTGATGACTTCCGGCCCCGGAGAGGGGCCTGTATAAGGAGGCAGGCAGAGATGAGGATACTGGTCTATGGTGCAGGCGTACAGGGCTGTGAGCTGGCCCACCGTCTGCTGCAGAACAAAAAGAATGTCGTCACCATGCTGGCGCGGGGCGAGTGGAAGGAGAGGCTCGACCAAAGGGGCCTCGTCATCCGCCACTGGGCGCAGTGCCGCACCACGGTGGACCGGGTGGCCACCATCGACACGCTGGCCCCGGACGACTGCTACGACCTCGTTTTCGTGACGATGCAGGCCGGGCAGCTGCCCGACGTGCTGCCCATCCTCAAGCAGAACAGGAGCGAATACTTCGTCTTCGTGGGCAACGACCCCCACGCCGTGGAGGTCATGCAGGCCATGCAGCGCCCGGCGGATAAGGTCGCCTTCGGCTTCCAGAGCAGCGGCGGCCATCGGGATGTCGATAAGGTCGTCAGCGCCCACGTCGGCGTGGGTATGACCATCGGCGGGGCTACCGCGCCCCTTTCGGGCGTCTTCCGCTACCGGGTCAAGACGGCTTTCGAGGGCGCAAAGTACAAGCTGACCTTCGTCAGCGACATGGACGGATGGCTCAAGTGCCGACCTCGCCTCATCCTGCCGGCCTGCTATCTCTGCTACGCCTGCAGCGGCGACCTCTCCAAGGCGACGAAGGAGCAGCGTGATCTGGTCCTCGACGCGGCGTGGGAGGCCTGCGAGATGCTGAAAGCCGCCCACATCCCTGTGGACGACAAGGAGAACACCGACTGCTACCGTGCCGGTACGCCCGGCCGCCGGAAGATGGACGCCATGGTCCTGGCGCTCTGTAAGACCCCGCTGGGCCGTCTCTGCGTCTCCGACCACGCGATGCATGCTGTGGCTGAGATGCAGTACCTCGATGAGGCTTTCGAAGGTCTGCGCACCCGGACGAGCGTCCGGATGACGGCGTGGGATACCCTGCGCAGCCAGATGCCCTCGTGGGACATCATGCGGAAAAAGACGGCGAGAGCAAAGCGATAAGTGCATGGAAAAAGAGGCAGATGCGAGTCTGCCTCTTTTTT
>ENA-OQCU01000078-OQCU01000078.1-human-gut-metagenome-genome-assembly--contig:-NODE-78-length-51827-cov-7.941393_pt1 | contig 51827 bp, 49 predicted proteins | sample MGYA00242504_ERZ504590 | MGnify/ENA primary metagenome ERZ504590 (study PRJEB26092, sample SAMD00036318) | human gut metagenome | host: Homo sapiens | study: EMG produced TPA metagenomics assembly of... | reverse complement strand
CGGCCGGTTGCCGTGTAGGTATACTGCGCCGTCATACGTTCGCTGCATTTCTCCAAAATAAATTCCTGTGGACTCATGGCTTCTACTGTTGGATATGCTCCGTTAATTGCTGTATTCTCTTCATGTGATGAGACTTGGAATTCATAAAATACCTGGCTGTTCTGTTTGATTGCAATAATTATTTTTATCCTCTTCACTCACTTTCAAACCATGAATTTCTGTTTGCTGTCCGATGTTATTTTTCACCTGCAGCGTGAGTGTTCCATCCGAAGCCATAGAAAGTGCATTTTCCCTCTGCATTGGCCGGTTCCAGGAAAAATCCACCTGTTTCATCTCCATTGAATCAGAAACATCTGTGCTTCTTTTCCTAAATACCGATTCTGAACAACTGTTGATCCCGCTGTTGTTCCATTTACCTGCATATACTGTCCACTGTATCCAAGACGCATCATATAAATCCCGCCGGAAATCGGCTGGTCACTCTTTCGTTCATATGCAACAGGCTCAAAATACCACTGCTGATTCGGATGTGTTTCTGACTGATCCCAAATCTGTAACTGAATCGAATTATCAAGCTGTGCTCTCGGAAGATCAATCGCTTTTTTGTCCTTAGAAATTTTACTTGTGATCAAATACATTCCTTCTCCTACTGGTTTGATACGAAATTTCTGTGAATCTTTGTTTGCGTATGCAGCTAACTTCGCCTTTGCCCCATTTGCATCCGTTCCGATATCCAGTACATATGTCCCATTTCCGTCAAATGCTTTGAAAATAATATATCCTTCTCCAGCATCCTCAATATGCCATTTCTGCTCCGAACTTCCCGAAAACTCATACTGCTGAACTGCTGCTCCGTCTTTATTAGATGCATCTTTTACATCGATATACTTACCAGATTTTCTGTGGCGAATATAATAACTTCTGCCAGCCATTACCGACGTACTTACCCTGTCATGATGAATCACTACGTCCTGCGGATTTCCCTTGGTATCATAGGTATAACGGTATTGAACTCCCTCTGAATTTCTTGCCGCCGTCATATTTTTCTTTCCATCATATTCATACTCAAACGAAGAGCCGGTCACTTTAACCATTTTGGAAAGCAGGTCTGTTTTGTTGCAGGTAAATGCATTCTGCTCCGCTGCTGTCTTGGCACTTACAATATTTCCATTTGCATCATACACGTAACTTTCCGCATCATCACGGATCAGCTGCAAGCCGGTAAAGAATGCATCATTCTGCTGTTTCTGGTATTCGAGATAGATCTGAATGGATTCGTAGGTCTTATTTGTTGTGGAACCATCTTTCCTGGTCAGGATTACGCCATTGACAAACTGCCACTCTGTCACATACGGATTGCAGTTCACAATTGTCTCTGTCGTTGTTTTGTCGGTAAAATGAACCACTGCACGAACACGGAAGATTCGGCCCGGAATGGCGTCTGCTTTCACACTGCATCCGAACACAAATACATCGCCTTCTTTTCCGCTCACCTTTACGGTCTGCATCAGGTTCTTGTTTTTGGACAAGTTTCCTCGTAATCTTGCACATTTACCTTTAACTGAATCTGTTACAATCTGGTCTGCACTTTCTCCCTGACTTAATTTCCAGCCATTTTCTCCGGTTGCATTAAATGCCTCTTCAAAAAACGCATTCCGTAACATATTGAATTTATTTGCCGCTGCCGATTTTTCCAGCTGGAAGCAGGAAAAATAAGCCCATCCCTGCATATTATCCAAGAAAAACGCGGTAGTTACCTCCGTCTGAGATGCAATCGTAATAGTTACCGATACACGAGTCCATTCATCCGAATCTGTATCTTTCACCTCTGTTACCAGATCCATTTTCTCTGTATTTCCGGAAGAAAGTAAAATTCCGGCACCGCACTCGGAACGTTTTTTCTCTGGATCTGGTACACATTTTTCAACCTTAACATAGCAAGAAAAAGTATAAGTTCCTTTCTCTAAAACCTGCTTCTTTGAAAATCCATTTCTTCCGTTTACTGTATTCTTACTTATGATACAGCATTTTTTAACTGGAAATCCGTCTGGAATATCTAAGTCAGCGATCGCATTTTCACTTCCAGTTTTAATCTTATCCCACTGTACAAAATATGGTTCTGGCTCCATCCAATTCTTCACAACCTTCTGCAGCGTTCCTGTCTTGCTCAGCTTGTTATTCTTTCTTCCTTCCCGTAAAAACTGATAACTGTTTGCAGCACCATCTTCATCCGACACATCCGCCGGGCAGCCGAAATTGTCAAAGTGGTAGGTAAACTTTCGATTATCACCTGTCCGACTGATTTCCCCATCCAATCCCTGTGTTTCAAACACCGTAGTATTTCCATTTCGATAGGAAATTTTCATTCTCTGCCCATTCTGTGGTCCTGTATGTTCAAAAACTTCTGACACTCGTTTTACTCCGCAGTCATCCTGGTACTTATATGAAATCTGTCGCCCATCATTATTCTGTACGCTCACCAGAATATCTCCATCGTAGAAAAATTCCGTACTTTTATTATCCGGATAACTAATTCTGGTCAGATGTCCTGCACTGTCATAGGAAAAATAAATGCTTCTTCCATTCGCATTCAGATTGCCCAGGTTATTGTCTTTTCCATATCCGAAGTCCATTCTTGCACCGGTCTGGTCAATCAGATATGCCAGATAGTTTCCTGCTGTGGACGGGCCGTACTGCGCTTTCTGCAGATTTCCGTTGGAATCCTTGATACTCCTCATGTACTTGTCATGTCCAAACGCATATTCCCAGCCGTTTTTGTCCTTCATGATGTAATAAGAATCTCCGTCGGAAGAGCTTGTCTGCGTCAGCTCGTATCCAAGTCCATCTTCATCCTTTAATTTATTTCCATCCGCTGTATCTTTATAAAAGTAATGCCGGGTTCCATCTCCATCTGTGTAGACATACGGGAAGTTTGCGTTTCCTGTGGCTTCCATTTCCTGGATGAAGTTCATTCTCCAGCCTTTTCCCATACGGTTGTTTTTACTCCGTTCTGACAGATTATACACATGACGGATATGAATCGGCAGCAGTCCACCGCTGGTTGACGCATCTTCATGCACCCATACAAGGTTTCCATTGAAGTCATTAACATAGCCATGGCCTGCGCGTCCGGCATCCTGCTCATGGTAGCTGTAATAGTCCTCGAGTCCTGTTGTACTACGGTAATAAAAGATTCCTTGCGGGAAATACTCGGAAGTAATTCCATAAGAGTTATTGGATGGATAATCAGAAGAAATGAAAACGGCTTCCTGATATGGTGTCTCATTCTGTGCCGTGATAACAATTCCATGATTTACCCCTGTGTTATACCACTCACGCACCAGTTTTGTTACGTTGAATCCGCACGGTGTAACGGTAATTGTATTACCGGACTGTACCTGCTTTACACTGCAGTAATCCAGTACATTCGACTGATATGCCGGCTGATTGTTCCATGTGGTTGATCCCGGATTCCATCCTCCCGTTACTTTATGGGCGGTAATAAAAAACGGCTGGTTGCTGTCCGAAGAATACCGGTACTGCCATACATAGATTTTTTGCATCGTAGATAACCGCTCCAGGTTCCATTGCAGGCAAGCTGGTAAATTTCAGGAAAGAACGGCATTTCCATATTCCCGGTTATGGCCTACGGTAAAAGAACCATAAGAAGCTACCACCGCGCTGTCCGGACTTTTTTCTCGGACAAACTGTATCGTCAATTGCCCTATTTGTTTTCGAGGTTTCTGCCGATGGATCAATCACAACTGGATATACTCGGTTTTCGTCCTGAAGCCATTTCTGATCCGGTACAACGCTTAAAATACTGCAATGCTGCTCCGCATCGGTTTCCAGTTCATAGTGTACCTGTTCCGAATAATTTCCGGCTGCATCGTACATACACGGCGGGGCAAAATAATAAAAAACTTCTTCTGTTTCTTCATCAATCAGGTCAATTCCTCCGTCTTCCCGAATGACAATCATCATCCCCGGGAACTGCAGGGAAAACGAATATTCAAGAGCTGCTGCTTTTACCGATTTTAAGATCAGGTTTTCTTTTACCTGTTCTCCGATGATTTTGTATTCGAGATCTACATTCTCTGCAATCTCTGCATAATGTCCGGCAGCCACAAGACCCGGAACACTCATTTTTTTCCTGATTTTCCTGCTCCACGCTTTTTTCTTCTGTTTTCTGCACTGCGGCTCTGTTCTGCATTCCTTCTTCTGTCGGATAGAGATTTTCCGGCTGAAATACAGCTTCACGCTTCTGTGCCTGTACTGCCGCCTGGCTTCGGATGTTCTGTTTTTTCTGCTTTTCTGCCAGAAATCCCCAACTCAGTTTTCTTCCCATTTTTTCAATAGTAACCATTTCATTTGCATTACTGCTTTCCGCAAAATGGACTTTTACCCGGGATGCATGGTTCTGATAACCGTTTTCTGTTTTTTCCAGTCTGTTATCAATTTCCTTCCACTCTTCTCCTTCTTTATAATGAACCGGGTATCCGTAAATGACGGCTGCACCGCCATGATTTTCTGTTCGGAAGTTTTTGGTAAAACGGTCTCGTTTCTGTAAAATTTCCGCGATTACGCGATCTGTTTTCTGACTCATTTTAATTTCTCCTTTTTCTTCATCCTATATTGTTTCTGGTTTCGTAAATACTTTATCTGCGCGCTTCTGATAAAGTTCTAAATTTAGAGAATCACCTATTGACTTTTCTCTATGGAAACTCTAATATAGAAATATAATCTTCTCTATCTTTAGGTTTTTCTCTAAATTTGATCTCATTATATAGAGTATTCTCTATTTTTGTCAATACATTTTTTAGGCTTTTATCTATTTTTTTATTGGAGGTATGTTATGAACTGCGTAGAACGTGTAAAGCAAATCTGTAAAGAGCGGAAAATTCCAATATCGAAGCTGGAAAAAGACCTTGGGTTTTCCAACGGTTATGTCGGTCAGCTAAAAAAAGGATCCTTCCCCGCTGAGCGTCTTTCCAAAATTGCCGACTATCTGAGTCTTTCCCCTCAATATCTGATGTACGGAGAGGAACCTGCACCAGATCCGGTACTGACTTCCCGTGACGAACGGGATATTGAAAAAATCCTCGCCCGCACCAAAGAACAGCTTCTTTCTCAGGAGGGGCTGATGTTTGACGGCGATCCCGCTTCCCCGGAAGCCATCGATTCCATTCTTTCGGCAATGCAGATCGGTATGGAACTCGCAAAAAAGAAGAACAAAGAAAAATACACACCGAAAAAATATAAAAAGGACTGATGTCTATGGACATAAAAAAAGAGCGAATCAGATCGCTCACCGATTCCAGTCACGGAATCCTTTTGAAATTGTCCGTGGACTGAATGTGATTCTCGTAGATGCTCCTTTAAGCGGAGTCCGTGGTTTTTATCAGTATTTTCAGAGAAACCATATCATCTATCTCGATGAAACTCTTTCCGAGCAGGAGCGCACACTGGTTCTGGCACACGAACTTGGGCATTTGTTTCTCCATAAAAAGGCAAATGCCATCTTTATGGATACCAGAACTCATTTAAAAACGGCAGAATATGAAACCGAAGCTGATACCTTTGCCATTGAGCTGCTCCTGCCTGATGACACTTTCTCAGAATATCTTTCTGCGGGCTATACCTCAGAGCAGATATCACGGATTACGGGCTATGCGCAAAGATTGATTGATTTAAAAGCTTCTCATATCAAAATATTGTAATTTCGTTAACTCACAAAAAGACAGCTTCCTGCCTGATGGATTGACTCCATTCTTAAGGCAGGAGGCTGTCTTTTCCTACTATACCCGCTCTACTAAAAGCTGCTGCATCGGCGTAAGATTTTCGGTTTTAAGGTCGTTCAGTTCCCGAATTTTTTCCGTTGTCGTATAAAATTTCTTTGCGATATCCCACAGTGTATCCCCCGGCTTGACGAAGTAGCAGGTGATGCCCGGGAGGCTCTGCAGTTCTTCCGGATCTCGGTCTTTTTCTTCGACGTACTGCATTACCATCTCTTTTCTGCGGCGGAAGACGAGGGCGTTCAGGTTCAGTACGACTTTGGCTTCAATGTCGCTGCTGTCCGGCATGGTTGTGGAGAGCTGGTCAATGGAGGACTGGAGTTCGTAGCGGCAGTCCGGTCCGATTCCCGGGACTTCGATGGTGTGGCGGAAGGGTATGGCGGTTTCGGCGGCGTAGAACGGCATTTCATCGTCGCTCACGACATAGAGCGCCCTGAGTTCCACCACGCCGGTTACTTCGATGCCGTTTTCTACGATTCTTTCCTCGTCGATCTTGATTTTGCCGTCGCTGTGGCAGATCTGCAGAATTTTATTTTTCGGCACGCGCATCTGCAGTTTGTCGGTCAGGCGGCATTTGGAGGAATTGCGGATCAGAAGGCTCTCCAAAGTCTCCTCCTGCACTTTTGGAATGCATTCTCGGTGCGGATGGTAAACGTCCTGCAGAAGTGATACGGTTTCTTCCTGATACAGACAGATGTCAAGTTCGAGTACGGCCTCCGCCTGCAGGACCCGCTCCTCGCCGTCGGAATCGGGCTGGATTTCGAGTGTGGTCTGGCCGAGTGTGCTTTCGATCCGCGGGATCATCTCGGAGATGCAGCCCTGGCATTCCACTTCTGCCTGGAACGGGAGCGCCTGCTCCACCCACTGCAGCGGGTGATCCTCCTCGCCGTCGCTGTACAGACAGAAGACAAAGAGTTCTCCCTGCGCACTGACCCGCCCCTCCTCAGAGCGGAGATCGAGACCGCGCACTTCCAGATCCTGCCAGAGAATCTCGTGCAATTCCGGCTTGCCGGACGGAATCGTAAGCTCCTTTTTGACACGCAGCACATCTTTTTTCTGCACTGCAAGCTCAACCACGCGATATTCCTGCCTTTTTACCGCGACGTCGCTCTCCCCGCGGATTTCCATCGGCACGGCAAGGTCGCACAGTTCCTCGATCCACGCGTGCAGCGTGACGATCGCGCGCACGCCCAGCTTCCGCGAGTTGATGAGATGCAGGTTCAGATCTTCCACTTCCCAGGTGATGCAGACCTTGTCGCCCCCTGTCAGACCATCGAGATGGATCGTCTCGTCGATCGGAAGCTCGCCGGAGAGCTGGCAGATCCGGCGCCGTTCGCCGTCGGAGACGTACAGCAGATGAAAGGTGAGGCCGCCGAATACACGCGCTTTTCCTTCCGAAATCTGCACATCCCCGATCGTCACCTCGCCTTTTTTCTGAATCATCCGCCCCACATCGGGCCGTGCGTCCGGCACATTGTAGTCCTCATCAAACGTAATCTGTGACACCGCTTCGCTTTTTCTGCTGATCTGATGCAGAATCTTTTTTACAAAATCCATAAGGCTCCTCCCACTCTAATCCTCAAATACGACTGAGATTCCCGCCGCCGCTTTCGTTTTCAGCACGACGTAAGGGCAGGAGGCGGCGCCTTTCTGCTCCTCCTTTGCGGCAGGTCCGACGAGTTTTGTCCGCACGAAAACGGCGTTTTCCGATTTCGATACTTCTTCGATCTGTATGGAAAAGCCTCCGCTTTTCTGCTTTCCGTAGCCGCGCAGTATGTAGAGATCGTCCCCGCTCTCGTACGCCATCTGGAACGCGGATTCTTTTTTCTTACGCAAAATCTGATCGATTTCCGGCGGAAAATCGCCCGGCTTTACAATCGCATACGACAGTTCTTTCCGCTCGCCCTCGCTCACATCTGTGATCCGGCACGATGCCAGGAGCATCAGGATCACCGCCGCCAGAAGAACTCTTCCCCGTCTCTTTTTCTTCATCATTCCAAACGCCGCTTCCCGCTCTTTCTATCCATTGTATGACGGGCCACAGTCTTCTATGACGCAAAATCTTTTTCCGAAAAAGACGAAAGTTATTGCAACCCGCCCCATATATGACGTATACTGAAAAGTACGCAATAATTGAATATCACTATTTTTACCAAGAGGAGAAAAAGATTCATGATTCGTTTTATTCTGGTCATTCTGACCGCTTTTCTGTATCTGATTCTGTCGATCCCGGTGCTTCTTGTTCTGCTTCTGATCCGGAAGAAAAAGCCGGAGGTCTGTGACAAGGTAAGCCGCTCCCTGATCCGCTGGATTTTTCGCGTAATTCTGTTTTTTTCCGGCACGAAGATCACCGTAAAAGGTCAGGAAAATATTCCGAAGGACCGGGCTGTTCTATACATCGGCAATCACCGCAGCTATTTCGATATCCTTGTAACCTATACAACGGTTCCGGGTTCCTGCGGATTTGTCGCCAAAAAAGAACTTTCACGCATTCCGCTGTTAAAGAACTGGATGGAACTCATCCACTGCCTGTTTCTCGACCGTTCCGACATCAAGCAGGGTCTGCAGATGATTCTCTCCGGATGTGAGGAGATCAAGAGCGGCACTTCCATCTGTATCTTCCCGGAGGGTACCCGCGGCAAGACGGAGAGCGAGCTGGAGCTCGGCGAGTTCCACAACGGTTCATTCAAGATGGCAACGAAAACCGGCTGCCCGATCATTCCGCTTTCGATTTCCGGATCCAGAGAAATTCTGGAAGCACATTTCCCGAAGATCCGCGGTACCCACGTTACCGTAACGTACGGCAAGCCGATCATTCCGGGCGAGCTTACGAAGGAAGAGAAAAAAGAGATTGGAAATTATACGAAAAACATTCTATTAGAACAATTGAAAGAAAATGCTTGAAAATGCCAGACCCCTGCGATATAATAAATATATAAAAAGAAAGCACCCACTCCAAAGTGGATGCTCTCGAGAAAAGGGTTAAATGTTCTTACGAACACCGCCTATCCCGTTTGCCGACGGGGTAGGCATTTTTATTTTCGCTTATTTCTCTTATCGAGAAAGGTAAGCAACGCAATGATGAAGCCTCCGAAGGAAATCAGTAAAGCTAAGATTCCCAGAAAAACCATAATAATTTCGTATGCTGTCATTTACGCCACCTCCCTTCCTATGTATTCATTAGCTCGGGAGGCTACCACCCTGTCATGGGTACTTTCCAGTTTAAAATTTTATCATAATTTCTGTGCTGTTTCAAGCATCTCCACAATCTTTCCATATTCCATAAAATGCGATGCCTTTACCAGAATCTGATCGCCGTCCTGTAAGAGCTTCGGCAGTTCTGCCATCAGGCTCTCGCGGTCTGCAAAGTGGCGTACCTCAAGCTTCGAATCAGCCTCTTTTGCCGCTTTTGCAAGATGCTCGCAGAGCGGTCCCGCACAGTAGAGGGCGTCAATGCCGCAGGTTCCGGCGTGTGTGCCGACTTCGGCGTGAAGTGCTGCCTCATCGGTTCCAAGCTCGCCCATATCGCCGAGTACAGCCACTTTTCTTCCCTTCGCCTCTTTCAGAACATCGAGAGATGCCTTCATCGAAACCGGGTTTGCGTTGTAGCAGTCATCGACAACGGTGTATTTTCCTGTCTCGATGATGTGGAATCTTCCGCTCACCGACTGCAGTGTCTCGATTCCCTGTTTGATCTGCTCCAGCGTCAGCCCGTACATGCATCCGACTGCGGTTCCGGCCAGCGCATTGTAAACCATATGGCGTCCCGGAATCGGAATCAGTGCAGAAAAGCTCCCATGCGGGGTATGAATCCGGCAGGAAATGCCGCGGAAGCCCTGGCTCTCGATCTCATCGGCATAATATTCGTTTTTTTCATCCAATCCGAAATGAACCGGCTTGATGCCGTGAACCGTTCCAACAGTAGACAGCTTATCATCGTCCCCATTGATGATAATGTGCCCGTTCTCACGCAGATGATCAAAGATCTCGGTTTTTGCCTGTAAAATACCGTCTCGCGTCTTCAGATTTTCCAGATGGCACCAGCCGATATTCGTAATGACTGCGGTCTCCGGGCGTGCGATCTTCGCCAGACGGTGCATCTGGCCGAAATCGTCGATTCCCATCTCGAGAACCGCCATCTCATCTTCCTCACGCAGACGGAAAACAGTGAGCGACAAGCCCAGCTCATTGTTGAAGTTCGCATCCGTTTTCAGCACACGGTATTTCTGCGCCAGCACCGACGCGATCGTCTCTTTCGTACTGGTCTTTCCAACGCTTCCCGTAATGCCGACAACCGGAATATTGAGCTGCTGCATATAGTATTCTGCCATTGCTTTAATGGCCTCCATGGAATCCTTCACGAGGATATACGGGCATGGCGGTGTTTCAAGTTTCTGCTCGGAAATGACAGCAAGTGCGCCCTGGGAAGCCACGTTCGGGATAAATTTATGGCCGTCCACACGCTCACCCGGAATTGCAACGAAGAGACTTCCCTCTCCCGCTTTCCGGCTGTCCGTCACGATATCCGTGACTTCCGCTGTTTTCTTTTCTTCCGGTCCGAAGTAGATTCCGCCGCACACCTCTGTGATGTGCGCAAGTGTCATATTTTTCATGCGTTGTTACCTCTTTTTCTGAGAGAAAGCTGGATCAGCAGCTCGCAGAGTTCCGGATAGGAAATGCCGAGTACCTGTGCCTCCTGCGGCAGAAGGCTGGTCGGGGTCATGCCCGGAAGGGTGTTTGCCTCGAGGCAGTACATTCTTCCGTCCTTGCGCATCATAAAGTCGAGACGGCAGTAGTTTTCGATACCGAGAGCGGCAGCGCCGTCCTCTGCGTGCTTCTGCATTTCTTTCGTCTGCTCCTCCGTCAGTACGGCCGGGCAGGTATCAACAGTAGCTCCGGCTTTGTATTTGTTCGTGTAATCATAGAAGCCTTCGATCGGTGCAATCTCGATGATCGGGTAAGCCTTTCCGTCTACCACGCCAACGGAGAACTCTCTTCCCTCGATATACTCCTCAACGACAACCTCCGGTTCGTAGGAGAAAGCATCCTTCATAGCCTGCCAGTATTCTTCGTTCGTGTGTGCAATATAGACACCGACACTGGAACCGCCGCAGCACGGTTTTACGACAACCGGAAGCTCCAGGCCAAAGCCGGACAAAGGCTCGCTCTCCTGGCCTTTTTTCAGGGTCACGCCGTTCGGGGTCGGCACATGGTGTGCACGGAAGAACTGTTTTGTGATGGATTTGTCCATTGCGAGGGCGCTGCTTAAATAGCCCGTTCCGGTATACGGAATGCCGAGCAGATCGAACGTAGCCTGTACCTTTCCGTCCTCTCCGTTTGCGCCATGCAGGGCAAGGAAAACAACATCCGCTGCCTCGCAGAGTTCCAGTACGTTCGGTCCGAAAAATCTGCGGCGGGATTCGATCATTTCGTTTAATCCTGCATCAAAGCTGTGCATATATTCTGCTGCTTTGTCTATATCGTACGCCTCCTCTGCAAATACATCTTCCAGGTTCCCCTTCACATCGATACCGCAGAAAACGTCTACCAGAACTGCCTGATGGTTTTTCTCGCGGAGTGCCTTGCAGACCATAGTTCCCGATGTAATGGATACCGAACGTTCCGTGCTGGTTCCTCCAGCTAATACTACTATTTTCATCTATCAAAATCTCCTTTATTTGATGTGCTTCTGCTGTGATGCTTAAGCGTTTTTCCTACAGGCTGTTTTTCTGTGTAGGCTGCGGCCCGGTTACATCATCCAGGCTATAGTATACGATAACCGGGTCACCAATTTCAATAGCATTGAACACTTTTTCTGCTTCTGTGTATGGGGTATTCACACATCCGTGGGATCCGTTCGTCAGATAGATGTCCCCGCCGTACTCGGTACGCCAGCTCGCATCGTGGATTCCGACGTCGCCGTTAAACGGAAGCCAGAACATGACATGGCTCGGATAGAGCTTGAAATCACAGTCACTTTTTTTCGCATCCACCGCCCAGACACTGCCTGCCGGAGTGTCATAGCCCGTCGCATGATTGCCCGTTGTGACCGGTGTTTCCGTCACCAGAACGCCATCCTTGTAGCACCACATTTTCTGCTGGGAAATGCACACCTCGACGTATGTATTTCCGATATCATTCGCCGAACGGTCATTTGCCGTATAAAGGTAAACCGGATCGAGATTTCCCTGTGTTTCGTCCTCGATCGCCTGCAGAAGTGCCTGCGTCGTCTCCTCCTTGTCGATGCACCAGCCGTAATCGCCGCCCGCATTCAGGTTAATGGTCGCGCCAAGACTCGTTTTGAAGGTATGCGCCAGCCCGAAGGTGTCCGTCTCATACGCCATATGGCGCACAAAAGCTGCCGCTTCGTCCTGCGAAATCGTGTAGGTTCCATCCTCCCCCTGTACGAGCCAGCTCTGTAAGGTCGCCCGGTCTATGGCATAGCTGTTTTCACCGATTGCATACGTGATCCGCGCCGCTGTCAGGTGGTTCAGTTCCGCCATTTTCCCATTCAGTGCTTCATCATCCTGCGTAATGTCCGGTTTCCGGTAAACATCTTTTTCTTCCAGATCCACGCTCGCCGCTCCGGCATCCAGCGCCTCGATGACAGCCTGCTCCGCCTTCTCATAGTCCACCTGCTCGCCCTCTGTTTCCGGCACAATAACGTACGAGGTTCCGTCATCCGTCAGATACGCATCCGTCGGCGCTTCCTGCTGTTCTTCCTGAAACCCTTCCATCGTCTGCAGTTTTTCCTGCACCATTTCTTTGTCATAGACAGAGTCCGCCGCCACCTGGTTTTCTTTCTCTTTCCAATAGAATGCAGGCCATGCAAGAGTATTCTGGGACTCCAGCAGTTTTTCCACCGCGTGGTCGTCCACATACGTGAGGCCGATCTCCGTGCCGCTTAATGTCTCTGTTTTTCCACCGCGCTCGGTAATGCTGAGTGTATAATCCACAATGTGCTTCTGAATTTCCTCTTTGACCTGCTCTGCGGTCAGCCCTGCGCAGTTCAGTCCGTTGATCGCGGTTTTCGGGAAAAAGTGGGATGCATAGTAATGCCCCACGCCCGCGTAACCGCCTGCGGCCGCAAGGAGTATGATTCCTGCGGCAATTCCTATTACTTTCTTTTTCATGTTTTTCCTTTCTGTCCCATAGAAAATTTCTTTTTAACTTTCTAATAGAAAAAAGCCGGAACTCCCACACCAGAGTTCACAAAAACTGTGTCCCCCGGGAGAATCCGGCTTTTGTATTTTTACTTATCTGTTATTTGCTTTCCAGAATCTTATCCACGCTGACCAGTTTGACACTCAGCACGAATACCTGACCTGCGATTTCCAGCTCTTCCGGTGTCGGGAAGGACGGTGCAATACGGATGTTGGAATCCTGCGGATCGTTGTGATATGGATACGTTGCGCCCGCGCCTGTCATGGTAAGACCGGCCTCTTTTGCCTTTGCAACGATCTTCTTTGCGCATCCCTCCATCGCATCGAAGGAGATGAAGTATCCACCGTTCGGTTTTGTCCAGGAAGCGATGCCAAGGCCGCTCAGCTCCTGATCCATTACCTGCAGAATTGCCTCGAATTTCGGTCTTAAGATCTCAGCATGCTTTTTCATCTGATTCATCACGCCGTCCAGGTTCTGGAAGAATTTTACATGGCGCAGCTGATTCAGTTTATCATGACCGATGATCTGGAAGTTCATGTACTCCTGTGCCTCTTTGAGGTTTGCCTCAGAAGAAATGAGAGCTGCAATTCCGGCTCCCGGATAGCTTACTTTCGAAGTGGATACGAACTCATAGACCATATCCGGATTTCCGGCTTTCTCGCACTCCTCGATGATGTTCAGCAGGTGATCCTGTCTGTCATCATACAGGTGATGGATAATGTATGCATTATCCCAGAAAATACGGAAGTCTTTGGCTGCCGGTTTCAGGTTTGCAAATCTTCTGACGGTCTCATCGGAGTAGGTGTAGCCCTGCGGGTTGGAGTATTTCGGTACACACCAGATTCCCTTGATGGCGTCATCTTCTGCAACGAGTTTTTCTACCATGTCCATGTCCGGTCCTTCCGGCGTCATCGGAACATTGATCATCTCAACGCCGAAGTACTCGGTTACACCGAAGTGACGGTCATAGCCCGGTACCGGACAGAGGAATTTTACTTTGTCCAGCTTGTTCCACGGAGTGCAGCCTGCAACGCCCTTCAGGAACGAACGTGCTACGGTATCAAACATAATGGTAAGGCTGGCGTTTCCGTAAACGATGACGTTTTTCGCCGGAACCTCACAAATATCTCCGATCAGTTTTCTTGCTTCCGGAATACCGGTCAGCACGCCGTAGTTCCGGCAGTCGGTTCCATCTTCTGCGAAGGTGTCTTCATTTTTCGAGAGAACGGTAAGCATTCCTTCCGTGAGATCTAACTGGGCTGCTGCAGGTTTTCCTCTGGAAATATTCAGATTGAGGCCTTTTGCTTTTACCTCTGCAAATTCCTGCTCCAGTCTGGCTTTCTCGGCAACTAATTCTTCTTTGTTCCATTCGATATACGGTTTCATGAAACGTCCTCCCTTGTACTTTCCTTACCCGTTTTTCAGGTTTCTTGCTCAACTAAAGACCATTTTACCAGATCATGAGTTTCTGTCAAGGAGAACTTGCATGTTTTATACACTTTTCAGCATTTTATCCCACTTTTTGCAGTTTTATACTTCATTTCCTGCAATTTCAGCCAAATGTTTTTCGTATGACGGACATACGTCCGCTGCCAAAAGATGTTTTAAACGTTGTCAGACTGCCATCTTCCCGATGCACCGCACGGCAGAACAAGGCCGGTCGACTTGACCGGAAGGCCGATTTCCTGTGCTTCTACGTGGCCTTTGTACTGTTTTAATTCCAGGGAAATCATGTACGTCAGGACAGCCGGTGCAAGTCCTGTCGTGTAAGAATTCACAAGGAAGAACAGCGGGTCATCGCTTAAGAGCTGCGTGCAGAGCCTGATGAACGGATGAATCGACTCCTCGATTTTCCAGATCTCGCCCTTTGGTCCTCTTCCGTAGGACGGCGGGTCCATGATGATCGCGTCGTAGTGGTTGCCTCTGCGGATCTCGCGCTCGACAAATTTGGTGCAGTCATCCACAAGCCAGCGGATCGGCTTGTCCGAAAGGCCGGACACGGCAGCGTTCTCTTTTGCCCAGTTGACCATGCCTTTGGATGCATCGACATGTGTGACGCTTGCGCCTGCTGCGGCCGCTGCGAGCGTTGCGCCTCCCGTGTAGGCGAACAGGTTCAGCACTTTAATCGGGCGGTTGGCACGGCGGATCAGATCGCCGAACCAGTCCCAGTTCGTTGCCTGCTCCGGGAAAAGGCCGGTGTGTTTGAAGCTGAACGGTTTCAGGCGGAAGGTCAGGTCTTTATAGTTGATCTCCCACTGCTCCGGCAGATGGAAAAACTCCCATTCTCCGCCGCCCTTGCTGCTTCTGTGATAATGACCGTTTTTCTTTTTCCAGCCCGGATTTTCTTTTTTCGTGTTCCAGATGACCTGCGGGTCTGGTCTTACCAGAAGGTAATCTCCCCACCGCTCCAGTTTTTCTCCGCCGGACGTATCCAGCACTTCATAATCTTTCCATCCATCTGCTATCCACATTTTATTGGTTTCCTTTCTCTTTTATCTCAAAATTTATCGTGTTCTGAATTGTACGTTCCTATGATACCATAAAAGTATTGTTTTTCCAAAACATTTCTTATATCATAGTTCTGGGCATCCGCGCATTTGATCCGGAAATCTGCCCGTGGAAAGGATTTTTCTCATGGAAACCGTACTCTTATATCAGATCAAAGGAACGAAAACAGCTGTGCTTTTAAAGCCGGTTCTCTTAAAGCTCGGTATCCGCGTGCGCATTGTGGAACCGGAACAGTATCTCCAGTCGATCGGATTTCTTGCCGGAAATAAAGCATTTGCAGAATCCCCCGAAGCCTATGACGGCGCCGGATTTGATGAACCAATGATGGTCATGGCCGGCTTTTCCGAGCGGAAACTCGATCTTTTTCTCACCGAAATGCGCCGGAAAAAAGTGCCGCCGATCGCCCTCAAAGCCATCGTCACAACGCAGAACCAGGCGTGGAATTCGCTGCAACTCTACAGAGAATTAAAAGAAGAACACGAAAAAATGAAATCGTACCGGAAATAACTGGTCTGGTCAAAAAATCCGGAATTGGAACTTTTTCTTCATGCCACCACTCCCTATAATAGGGTGCAATCAAGGAACGAAAGTTCCAGATACCAAAGGAGTGCGTTGTTATGAAAAATGAAAAAGTCTGGAAAATCGCAATGACAGGTGTCTTTGCAGCCCTTTCCTACGTTGTCTTCACCTTCCTGCAGTTCAAAATCTGGCTGCCAGGCGGAGATGCCACCTCAATCCATTTCGGAAACGCTGTCTGTGTGCTCGGTGCGCTAATTCTCGGCGGTGTTTACGGCGGAATCGGCGGTGCGATCGGCATGACCATCGGAGATCTTCTCGATCCGGTCTATGTGGTATACGCACCAAAGACCTTCATCTTAAAATTCTGCATCGGCCTCATCGCAGGACTGATCGCACACAAAATCGGTAAAATCAACGAGCAGACCGATCAGAAACAGATCTTCAAATGGGCACTGCTTGCAGCCATCGGCGGACTTCTGTTCAATGTGATCTTCGATCCGCTCATCGGTTACTTCTACAAACTGGTTCTTCTTGGAAAACCGGCAGCAGAGGTTACCTTAAGCTGGAACGTAGCGGCAACTTCCATCAACGCCGTACTTTCCACCATCGCTTCCGTTGTCATCTACATGGCACTGCGTCCGGCTCTTCAGAAATCCGGACTGTTTAGCCAGGTAAAGGCAGCAGCGAAATAAAAAAACAAATTTCATTTACGCGATATCCAAAAAAGTCACCATGTTCTATTTCGAACCGGTGACTTTTTTCATGCATTTCTTTTTATTTTTCAGCGGTGGCTGCTGCCTCTTTTTCTGCCTCATCTTTTGTTTTTTCTCCGGCGAACCACGCTTTTTCAATCATTTCCAGTTCCCGTATATCAATACAGTTGGGAATGCTTCCTTCTCTTACCGCCTTCTGGCACTCTTTGAGATCCATCCAGCGGACTGCTTCTACTTCCGACTCCTGTAGATGCAGTTTTTCCGCCTCGACCGGCTTCGTGTAAAGATACACGGCGCTGACCTCATGATCGTGGAACGGTTTTCCGTAAAAAACACCGTGTGATACTTTTTCCAGCAGGCCAAGATCCCTCAGCTCCTCTGCCTCTGCGTGGATGCCGAGCTCCTCGCCGATTTCCCGCAGAGCCCCTTCCAAATATGTATCGCCCGCCGAAAGATGGCCGGCGCTTGAAATATCGTAGCAGCCCGGATTCGAATCTTTCCAGGCACTCCTTTTCTGCAGCAGTACCTCACAGCCGCTCTTCTCATTCGCCCGTGCAATCCAGATATGTGCCGTTCCGTGACACCGTCCCTCACTGTGCGCCACGCCGCGTTCTACGATGGTTCCGGTCGGCGTGCCGTCGCCTGAGCGCTCCTCAAAAAGTTCCATCTGTTTTCCGTTCAGCACCGCTTCTGCGAGCGTGTCGCCCACATACCGCAGCTTCAGGGAGAAAAACGGCTCGTCTTCATTCAGAAGGCGGAAAAAGATTTTGTCTCCCTCCCACAGATTCAGGTGCAGGACGTCCTCTTTTTTCACCCAGGCGAGTTCGCCCTCATCACATGCAGTCGGTTCTCCCGTGAATCCGTCTGCCGTGTAGAGACACATATACTCCATGTACTCCACCGTTTTGCTGTTTTCTGCCTCTGTCACAAAGGTAACGAGACCGCGGAAACGCCAGCTCGTCAGCGTGTAGCCGGTTTCCTCTTTTACTTCACGCAGCAGGCATTCCTCCGGGCTTTCGCCAAGTTCCGCATGGCCGCCGACGCCGATCCACTTGTCCTTGTTGACATCGTTCTTTTTCACCGTGCGGTGCATCATCAGATAGCTGTCATCCTTTTCGATGTAGCACAGCGTTGTCATGCAGCCTCTGCCTCTTTCTTCTGTTTTTTCCTCCATCTTTGACTCCCTCCGTCGTGTGCCGGACTTCTTTCCGCTTCTTTTGTTTTTCAGGAAAAATGTATTTCTGCACACACCTTTTTCTCGTTTTCTATTCTACCATACTTTTTCAGAATTCCAGCAACAAATTTCTATCTTTTTGCAGATCTTTCACGAAAAATGTAACGACCATTCCGCATCTTCTTGACTCTCACACAGTACTGTGTTAAAGTGTCTGTAATTGATGTTTTGTCACCCGTAAACAACGTTTCTTATCATTTCTTACATTTGAGGTTTTCATGATGGAAAAACAGACGATAGTTGTGAAAGTCGGCACCAGCTCCCTGACACTCTCAGACGGAACCATGGATGCTGAAAAAATACGGAACATTACGACCCAGCTTGCCGCGCTGCAGACGGCAGGCCACCATGTGATTCTCGTTTCCTCCGGTGCGATCGCCGCAGGCTTTTCCCGTCTCGGCTTTAAAAAACGGCCGACGAAAATTGCCGATAAACAGGCTGCCGCTGCTGTCGGCCAGGGCCTTCTGATGGAGGAATACACGAAAAATCTGATGGCGTACCAGATTCCGGGTGCGCAGATTCTTTTGAACCGCAGTGACTTTGAGGACCGCCGCCGCTATAAAAACATCTTCGGCTCCCTCTCCGTCCTGCTCGGGCGCGGTGCGATTCCGATCATCAATGAGAACGATACGATCGCGATTGAGGAGCTGAAGGTCGGCGACAACGACACGCTCTCCGCCCAGGTGGCTGCGATGCTGCATGCATCGCTTCTGATTCTGCTGACCGATATCGACGGGCTCTACACTGCCAATCCAAAGAGTGACCCGAATGCGCGCCATATCGACGTGGTAAATGAGATCACGCCGGAGCTCACTGCTGCGGCAGGCGGTGCGGGATCGGGCAACGGAACGGGAGGCATGACAACGAAGCTCTCCGCCGCTTCGCTTGCCACAAGAGCCGGTGTGCCGGTTCTGATCTGCTCCTCGGCGGAGGAAAACAACATTGTGCGTGCGGTGAAAGGAACCGTAAAAGGAACGTACTTTACCGCCAGCGGCCACAACATGAAAACGCGTCTGCAGTGGATGGCATTCTATGCGCCGAGTGCGGGCAATCTCTACGTCGATGAGGGTGCCGCAGAAGCACTTGCTGTTCAGGCAAAGAGCCTGCTTCCCAAAGGCATCGTGGCAGTCGAAGGCGATTTTAAGAAAGGCGATGTCGTCAGCGTCTTCCGGCGCGGCAGCCATGAATATCTCGGAAAGGGCATTGTCAACTATGACCGGCCGGATCTGCAGAAAATCATGAACGAAAGCACCAGCCACACGGAAGCAATCAACCGCGATAACTGGATCGGCGCGGAATAAATGGTGCCGAATAAAGCATTCTTTTGTTTACGAAAATTCCCCTCCGTGTTATAATATTTGTATTCAGCCGGCTGCAGGTTTTTCTTTCAGCGAGGAAAGGAAGCTGCATCCGGTTTTCCATGTGCTTTTGGTTTTACTTCGAGAGCACAGCAAACACAAAGGAGGGTTTTTACCAATGAAATACGATTTTACATCTCTGATGAACCGCAGCGGCCACGATTCGATCGCTGTCGATCAGATCCCGATTCCGGGTGCGGAAGTCAAAGAGGGCTTCTCTCGCATCCCGATGTGGGTGGCCGACATGAACTTCCCGTCTCTTCCGACCATTCAGGAAGCAATTCACGCGAGAGTCAACGAACCGCATTTTGGCTACTTTAATCTGCCGGATGCATATTTTGACAGCATCATCCGCTGGCAGAAAGAGCGCAACGGTGTGGAAGATCTGCCGCGTGAGGCGATCGGCTATGAGAACGGCGTGCTCGGCTGTGTTGCTTCGGCTGCTGCCGCTTTTACATCCCCGGGCGAATCCATTCTTCTGCATTCCCCGACATACATCGGTTTTACCGGTGTTCTTGAGAACTGCGGACGCAATATCGTTCTCTCCGATCTTGTTCAGGATGAGAACGGCGTATGGCGTATGGACTACGCCGATATGGACCGCAAGTTAAAAGAACACAACATTCATTTCGCGATTTTCTGCTCTCCGCACAACCCGACAGGCCGTGTCTGGGAGCGCGAGGAAATTGAAAAGGCGATGGAAATTTACAAAGCAAATGAATGCGTTGTCATCTCCGATGAGATCTGGTCTGACCTGACACTGCCGGGCTTCAAACATATCCCAACGCAGTCCGTTTCGAAGGATGCACGCGAGCGCACCATCGCACTTTATGCACCGTCCAAGACCTTTAACCTGGCTGGCCTTGTAGGCTCCTACCACATCATCTACAACCGCATGCTGCGCGACCGTGTGGAGAAGGCTTCGTCCCTTTCTCACTACAATTCTCCGAACGTACTCTCTGTTCATGCGCTGATCGGCGCTTACCGTCCGGAGGGATACCAGTGGGTGGATGAACTGCGCGAAGTGCTGAAATCGAATGCGGATTATGCGTACAACTACATTCTCGAGCATTTCATGGGCGTGAAGCTTTCCAAACCAGAAGGAACGTACATGCTGTACCTCGACTGCGAGGAGTGGTGCAAGGAGCATGATACCGATATGGATACACTGCTGAAAGCCGGTGTTGCTGTCGGCGTGATCTGGCAGGACGGACGGCCGTTCCACAGACCGTATGCGATCCGCCTGAATCTGGCACTGCCGCATGTGCTTGTGAAAGAGGCATTTGACCGTATGGATAAGTATGTATTCAATGCGAAATAATTGTATTTTCTAATTTTATAAGCCAAACATAATGAAAGACCGAAACGGACATTTTCCTCTGCCGTTCCGGTCTTTCGCTGTTTTGTGCATCCTGTTTTTTCAGCTTTGCTCCAGCTCCCGCTGTGCCAGCATCTCTTCCACGTTGATGCCGTACTTCTTTAAATTGACGCGGCCGTTTTCCAGCACAATGCCGTCTGCCTCCAGCATATCCGCCTGTTTCCCGGCGCCGCCGAATACAAATTCCGCGGCCAGTTCGCCTTTGGAGTTTACCACACGGTAGCATGGAATGTGCTCCGGATCTGTGTTTTTATGTAAGGCGTTTCCCACGGCACGCGCCATCTTCGGCTCGCCTGCAAGCGCTGCTATCTGGCCGTATGTCGCCACTTTTCCGCGCGGAATCTGCTTTACCGCCTCATAGATTCTTTTGGTCGGGCTGTCCGTGATGATGTCGTAGCTCTCGGCGATCATGGTACGCACAGCGTCATCGGGTACGGTTCCGTCGAGGAGAATCGTGTTCCAATGTTCTTTGTTCTGATGATATCCCGGGATAACTGACGCGAATGCATCGCGCCAGTAGTCCCGCCATTCCGGGTTTGCTTTTACATTCAGCTGAATGATTCCGTCCTTTTCATAGACCCACAGAAATGCCTTTTTGCTTCCTTTCACGCGGATGAGCTGCCAGTTGTCATCGTGAAACGGCGCTTCCTGATATGTGTCCGGGAAGGAAAGGCCATAGGATAGCGCTTCTTCTCTTGTCTTCATTGCAGACTTCCTTTCTTCCTGTCACGGGTGTTTTGATATTTTTTCCGCAAAACACCCGCTTTTTCTGTATTCGTCCTGCCGCTGCGATTCTGCTTTTTTCTGCGGCATTTTTCTTTATTATATCATTCCGCCTGCTTCTGCGCAATTTTTCACCTGCTATTTTTTCATCTTCGGCTGGAAAATCCAGCTTGCAAGATACGCGAAAATCAACGCCGCTGATGTTCCGACAGCCCCCGCCTTTAATCCGCCCTGGAACAATCCTAAAAATCCGCTTTCTTTTACGGCATCTTTTACTCCCTGAAACAAAAGATGCCCGAATCCGAGCAGCGGCACCGACGCGCCTGCCCCGGCGTATTCTGCAAATGGATCGTAGAGTCCCAGAAAGCTCAACACCGCGCCCGTGCACACAAGCGTTACCATAATTCTTCCCGGCAGCATTTTCGTGCGGTCGAGCAGAATCTGGCACAGGGCACAAATGAGGCCGCCGACCCAGAAGGCATTGAAATATTCCATGAACGTTCCCATTTTACACATCCTCCTCCCTCTCGATTACAACCGCCTGTGCAATACCAGGCACGCTGCTGCCCTCCTGAAAGCTGACCTTCGACATCAGCGCACCAGTCGGTACAAACAGAATCCTCTTCCACTCTCCGTTTTCCAGCTTCGGCAGCAGATACTCCGCCAGCACCGATGCCGCACAGCCGCAGCCGCTTCCGCCCGCACCGGTGTCCTGTTTTGCCGGATCGAAGATCAGCATGCCGCAGTCACTGTGCTGTTCCGAGATATCGTATCCTTTTTTCTTCAGCAGCTCCAGCAGAATTTCCCGCCCCACAACGCCGAGATCTCCCGTCACAATGCGGTCGTAATCGGCCGGTTCCCGGTTGAAATCGACGAGGTTCTGTGCAATCGTATCGCACGCAGCGGGGGCCATGCAGGCGCCCATGTTCTGGTTGTCTTTCAGCCCGTAATCAATGATTTTTCCCGTCGTAGCGCCCGTGATTTTCACTCTGCTCTTCGTTTTTCCAAGCACACACGCGCCGCTTCCCGTCACCGTCCAGCTCGCGGACGGCGGGCGCTGGTTTCCGTAGGCGAGCGGAAAACGGAACTCCTTCTCCGCCGCTCCAAAATGGCTCGATGTCACCGCCAGCACCCGGTCACCGTATCCTCCTGCGACTGCCATCGCGCCAAGCGAAAGCGCCTCTCCCATCGTCGAGCAGGCACCGAACAGGCCGTAGAGCGGGCAGTTCAGATCCACCAGGCCGAACGATGATGCGATTGACTGTGCCAGAAGATCGCCCGCAAAAATCATGCGGATCTGCTCCGGCCTCACATTGGCTTTCTGCATTGCCAGCTTCGCGGTGGCAAGCTGCAGTTCACTCTCGCCCTCCTCCCAGCTCTCCTGCCCGCACATCGGGTCCGAAAGCGTGTGCGAAAAGTATTCGCCCAGCGGTCCATCCTTTTCCTTTTCTCCTACAATCGCCGCGCTGCCCTCGATATAGACGGCTTTGGCAAACGAGATGCTCTGCTTTCCTGTCATCTGTCTCATCGGCAAATTCCTCCGTTTTCTTATTTTGCGTCTTACCATTTCTGACCTTCAGTATTTCCGTTTTTTCCATTCTTACGCATGATTTTCCTGTTTTAGGGAACTCTGTACGCTGTAGCACAAAAATCCTGTTTCAGAAACTTTTAGAGGAATCTTTTTCATGAGTGAAATGCTGTATCTTCAGACGGAGCGGAATATCAAAATCACCAGTCCCGTCGTGACGCTCGGCGATGTGGCGCAGCTTTCCTGTTCAGACGGCGCTGTCCTCGCCCGCAATCAGGTCCGCCGCGTGGCGCATCTTCCCGATGACGGATACGGGCGCTACGTCTGCTCCGCCTCCACCCTCGTCCGCCTCGTCACGGAGGCCGAGGAGCACGTCGATGTCACCCACATCGGCGAGCCGAATTTTATTTTAACGTACGAGGATCCGCGTCAGAAAAACACCTGGATCAGCTGGTGCAAAACGATTCTGGTCGGCATCCTTACATTTATCGGAACTGCGTTTTCCATTATGACCTTCCACACCGACATCGGCGTCCGCGAGCTGTTTTTGGATGTTTACACCCGTTTTCTCCCGCAGATGACGCCCGGATTTTCGGTGCTGGAAATTTCATATTCCATCGGCATCGGCCTTGGCGTCGTGCTCTATTTCAACCATTTCGGACGGCGGAAATTCACGCAGGACCCGACGCCGCTCGAGGTGGAAATGCGGGTCTACGAGGATGATATCGATACGACCATTATCGAACAGAACGACCGCTCCGGTAAAGGAAAGGAGGCTTTTCATGCGAATCCTGCCAGAGATCCTGCTGATCACAGCCGGTCTTAGCCTTGGCTTTTTCATCGCGAGCGGCCTTGTCGCGCTTGTGATCGGCCTTGGCATCGTGACACGGTACGCCGGCATCACAAAGACAGCAGGGAGCCTGCGTTTTTACGAATGCTGCTGTATGGCCGGGGCGCTGTTCGGCGATCTTTTCTCGCTTGGCACCTTCTCGTTTTCTCTGCCCTCCTGGACGGCCGGTGTGTTCTGGCTTTTTGCGGGCATTTATCTGGGAAGCTGGATCATCGCGCTCGGCGAAGTCGTCAACCTGTTTTCGATCCTCTGCCGCCGGATCGGACTGACGCGCGGACTGCCGTTTGTAATTCTCTGCATGGCGGCAGGGAAAATCGCGGGCTCTCTCTATTATTTTGCAAGTGGATTTCAATAAGAACTGGAGGTAAGATGTGATGCAGAGTTTAAAAAGTGAACGGGCAAAAAAAGAATACGAACAGTTTGTCAAAGAGGTGACGCCAAAGCAGAATCTCTTCTGCAATATGGCAAAAGCCTTTATCGTCGGCGGTCTGATCTGTGTCGTGGGGCAGATTCTGCTCCATATCGGCAAAACGCAGTTCTCGCTCAGCAAAGATGACGCCGGCTCCTGGTGCTCGCTGATTCTGATCCTTAGCAGTGTGATTTTAACCGGCCTCAACATCTATCAGAAAATCGTCACCTTTGCCGGCTGCGGTGCGCTCGTCCCGATCACCGGCTTTGCCAACTCGGTTGCAGCTCCTGCGATTGAATATAAAAAAGAAGGACAGGTCTTCGGCATCGGTGCGAAAATTTTCACCATCGCCGGACCTGTCATTCTGTACGGTGTCTTTGCAAGCTGGCTGCTCGGCTTTCTCTATTGGCTGTGGACCGCTGCCGGGAACTGGTTTTAAATCAGTTCCGCAGCGCTTCCGCCTCTTCTTTTGTGCAGCCCTCGCGGCTGTAACGGGCTTTTTCATAGCCGTCGTGCAGCCGTCTCATGCCGTCGCCGGAAAGCTCGTTTCTCTCTTCCAGCTCCGCCGGGGTTTCGGCTCCGGTCGGCTGGTATTTTCCGGCTTTTTTGATCGTTTTTTTATACTTCCGGCGGATACGCATATTCGGGGAGAGATAGCCCTCTTTCTTTTCCCGCCGCCACGGCAGATTTTCCCGTTCGTCGTTTCCCTGATGCAGGAAGAGAACTTCGTCCTCCTCATCCTCTGAGAAGGCTTTTCCCGCATTTTTTACGCTCTGGTAAATCGCCCGTAGAACCGCGATTCCGACGGCAACCATCACAAGATACATGACCGCCGTAAAAAGATTCTGGATCCACTGCGGCATCGGTTTGTACTCTTTGTCCCCCAGCATATCGGACAGATCGGCCTGCTCCATGCCCTGCGGCGTCTCGGCCTCCGGTGTTTCGATCGTAAGATCGCTTTCCAGCTCTTTCGGCTCATAACCTGCGATCGCCTCCGCAATCGGATCCTTTCCGTAGAGCGCCGATGGGAGCACGAACAGTACCAGAAGGAGTACTGCAATTTTCAGGATCAGTTTTCCCGTCCGCTGCATCGTCTCCACCGGGAGATTGGCGATTTTCTGATGGTCACGGATGAACCCGTGCATGCCGTCGAGGTACTGACAGAAGAAGCACAGGAATACATCTGCAAAGAAAAACCAGTAGATCAGATGCCAGTAGAACGGCATTTTCATCAGCACACCGATCACATACTGTATCATAAACCAGAGAAAATGAAGGGGCTTTGGCTCATCGAGGAGCGTCGGGATCTCCCACGCTTCCATATCCGCCAGCGGCATTGAGCCGGCCGGCAGTTCCTGCGCTGCTTTCTTTAACTGGCCTTTGCGGATTCTGACATAGCCGCGGATCAGGAAAATCACAGCGGCCATAAGACCCGTCATCACGCCGGAAAGGCTCTCCAGAAATGCAGGAGAAATACCGTTCTCAAACTTGTTTTTTCCATCGTTTGCCGCCGCAGCCGCTTCAATTACCGCTGCCGCCTGCACACTGAACAGGGAACAGAAAAATTTCGCTGCCAGATACGTCACCGCGCAGACCGCAATTCCGCCAAGCAGAAACTGCCAGAGTGCTTTCGTTTTCCGGATCAGAATCCAGCTTGCGGCGGCCGGAATCAGCAGCAATAAGGATATGGCGCAGAAATACAGCGCCTCCCGTCCCGTCAGCTCCAGAAAACCGGCGGCAAAGCCATAGATGCCGGCGAATAAAAGCCAGACATGAAGCCAGGTCAGCGGGATCTGTACCGGTGTCTTTTTTATTTTCATGGTTTCACCTCCCAGCCGATTGCGGTGTACGCACGGTTCTGCTCCGACGGAACTTCTTCGCCCGGCAGATACGGAATCACCCACAGCACCTGGTTCTGCGCACCAGAGAGCAGATGAAGCGCCTCACGGACCTCATCGGTTCTGTTTTTGGATATGACAACGTAGGTGTGGCCGGTGAGCTCTTTTTCCGCCTCTTTGTGCAGAAACTCCGCGCTGCCTGTGAGATTGCCCCCAAGCTGCACGCACGCCAGTTTCCGGTTCAGCTCCGCTGTTTTTCCGGCGCCCGCTGCCAGATGGATACGCAGCTCCTCGCCGGTCTCCTCATCTTTCGCATTGCTCTTCACCCACAGATTCATCTTGTTTTTCACCATCCGCGCCGCAAGCGAAGACGTGATGCGGATGCTCTCCTCGACCTGCGCTTCCTCGCGCAGAATGTTGGCGTCCTCGATATCGAGAAGCACCGTAACTTCCACGCTCGTCGTCGCGTCAAACTGGTTGACCATCAGATCTCCCATCCGTGCCGACGATTTCCAGTTGATGCGGTTCATCGGATCTTCTTTCCGGTAATCGCGGATACCGGAAAATTCAAGCGGGTCCTCGTACAGGCGATTCCGTGACAGAACCATGCCCGACACGGCACGGCAGATCATCTGAATCCGTGCAGTATCGACCTGGCGCGGGTAAACGTACATCTGTGTCTGCTGCGGGTAATCGCTGTAAAGACCCTCCCGGAAAAAGAGATCGTACGCTACGGCATGCGCACCGGTGATCTCGTAGAATCCTCGTTTTTTCGCCTGAAACGGCAGTGTTCTCGTGACCTGCTGATGAAACAGGAACGAAAAGACATCGCGTTTGTAGCTCTGGTCGGTGATGCTCGCGTTTGCTTTTGCCTCGCGGTCGAATTCCAGATTGCGGCTCATCGAAATGCCAAGCTCGAGTGCCGGAATCGGCAGCAGTTTGTCGTTTACGATGACCTCTTTTAACGTACTCTCCTCGCCCTCATAGATCGCGGAATCCTGGAAGCTGACCTGGATTTTCAGATTTTTCTGCCAGTTTTTCTGGTACAGCTTTTTCTGCAGAAACCAGGCGAGCGCCATTCCAAATAGTAATAAAAGAAGCATAGTCCGTTACCTTCCTGACCAGTTTTCGGTCGGCAGATCGATGCGGTTTAAAATTTCCTCGATCACCGATTCTGCGGCTCTTCCGTCGTCTGCGCCGATCTGCATGGTGAGACGGTGTGCGAGTACCGGAACAGCCACGGTCTTGAAGTCCTCCGGCACAACGTAGTTTCGTCCCTGCACCAGCGCGTGGCCCTGTACGGCACGTAAAAATGCGAGTGTTCCACGCGGGCTCACACCGCTTGCAATTTTGCTGTTGACTCTCGTCTCCTGTACGACGCGGACGAGATACTGTACCAGTTCCGGATGCAGGTAGACTTCTTTACACGCCTCCTGCAGGGTACGGATTTCTTCTTTTTGGCAGACAGACGACAGCTCGGCGAGCGGCTCCTCGGTCAGGAAACGGGCGATCATCTGCGTCTCTTCCGCCGGGCTTAATGCTTCCATCGAAAGTTTCATTAAAAAACGGTCCATCTGCGCCTCCGGCAGCGGGAAGGTTCCGAGCGTCTCGAGCGGGTTCTGCGTGGCGATGACGAGGAACGGCTCCTCGAGCGGCCGTGTCACACCGTCCACGGTGATCTGGCGCTCAGCCATGCACTCGAGAAGGCTGCTCTGCGTCTTCGGCGTTGCACGGTTGATCTCATCGGCAAGCAGAATGTTGCAGAAGGCAGGGCCTTTCGAGAAGACAAACTCTCCGCTTTTGGCATCAAAATAATTGAGACCGGTGACATCGGACGGCAGTAAGTCCGGTGTGAACTGGATGCGGCCGAACTCTGCCTCGACGGATTTCGCAAGGGATTTCGCCATGACCGTTTTTCCGGTTCCCGGGACATCCTCGAGCAGGATATGACCTTTGGCAACAAGGCAGGTCAGGACAAGCTCGATCGTGCGCTCGTTTCCGATCATGACCTTTGCGATATTTTCTTTTAATTGCTGTAATCCATTGTTTTCCATGTTTTTGCTTCCTCCCGATGTAAATTTGCGTGCTGCGATTCTCCTCGTTTCTTTCTCATGGCTCTGAATCGTTACAAATAGCGGAAAACAGCTCCCCTCGATGCTCTGTTTGTCAACGCGGATATTCGCAATCCGCTTCGCTACTTGCCTGACTCGGTCAAAAAGAACACGATAAAAATATTTTACAGCACATAAATTCAGAACACAAGAAAAAGAACGATGCTGTGTCTCCTTTTTTGGGGGATCCTTTTCACCATCGTTCTTTTCCTTTTCGTTCCGGCTCTTTTCTTGTCTTACTACAGGTGGCAACCAGGAAGCCTTGCTGCGTTTTTTTCTTTTACACAAAAGACAGCTTCTCAGCTGTTTTCCATCCGCATCTGCCGCAGAATCTTCTTTTCCATCCGCGACACCTGCACCTGCGAAATCCCCAGTTTTCCGGCGATCTGCGCCTGCGTCATGTCCTGAAAATAGCGCATGTAGATGAGCTGCCGCTCCTTCGCGGGCAGTCGTCCCAACAGCTCTTCCAAGAAAATCCGGTTCAGCAGCTTTTCCTGCCCGTTCTCTTTTTCCGGAATGCGGTCCATCAGAGAAATATCGTGGTTTTCCCCCTGATAGATGGTCTTCTGCAGCGATTCCACCTCCGCGCCGGACTCCATCGCCTCCACGATTTCCTCCACGGTAACATCAAGCTCCCCCGCTATCTCCGCCAGCGTCGGATCGCGCCCGTTCTCCCGCTCCAGCCGCTCCCGCACCGCATACGCTTTCCACGCCAGTTCCCGGATCGGGCGGCTCACCTTCACCATCCCCTCCGACCGCAGAAACCGCCGGATCTCCCCCGCAATCATCGGAACCGCATACGTCGAAAAACAGACTTCAAACGAAGGATCAAATTTATCAATCGCCTTCAACAGCCCAATGCTCCCGATCTTGGCACAGATCCTCCATCTCCACCCCGCGGTTTGCAAACCGCCTCACCATGCTCCAGACCAGTCCCATATTTTCCTCTGCCAGTGTATCCCTTGCCGCTTTATCCCCTTCGTGTGCCTTTTCGATCCAGGGGCAAGCGTATGTTCCATGCATTCTGACTCCTATGACTTCCGATCCGGCCCTTACATTTCCGGATGCACACCGATTTTCCGTTTCATCACCACTTCCGTCCCCCATCCCGGATGCGACCTTACTTCCAGCTCATCCATAAACGCCTCCATAAACGAAAACCCCATCCCCGACCGCTCCAGCTCCGGGCAGGTCGTAAACATCGGCTCCATCGCCTTCTCCACATTTTCAATCCCGACGCCGGTATCTTTTACCGTCACCTGAAACACCTTCTCCTCCAGATCCAGCACACACTTCATCTGAATTTTACCTTTTTCCTGCCGGTATCCGTGAATCATCGCATTCGTAACCGCCTCCGAAATCGCCGTCTTGACATCCGCCACTTCCTCCACCGTCGGATTCAGCTGCGCCAGAAACGCCGCCGCAGACACCCGCGCAAAACTCTCATTGCAGGGACGGCTCTCAAATTCCAGCGTCATCGTATTCCACCGCATCTTCTCTTCTGTTTTCATCCTTTCTCGCATCATCCCATTCCCCTTTCTGCCCACTCCCCGTCCAAAACCTACTTCCACGTCTTCTCCTCTTCCACCTCAATCACCCGCGTCACCCCCGACATCACCAGAATCCTCCGCATCCGCTCTCCCACATGCACCGCTCTCACCTTCCCGCCAATCAGCTCCATCTCCCGAAACCTTCCCATCACCAGTCCAATCCCCGAACTGTCCATAAACACCGTCTTCCGAAAATCAAACACCACCTCCCTCACATTCCTCTCCACCAAAATCTCCCCCGCCTCCTCCCGAAGCCGGTCAGCCACAAAATGATCCACCTCTTCCGGAAGCCGAATCGTCATCACCGCATCCTTCACCCAAACACGATTATCCATTTCCCATCCTCCCTCTTTCCTGTCATAAAATAAAAAACACAAAAGATTTTTCGCCGTAAAGCGAATTTCATCTTTTGTGTTTTATCTTCTCACTTTTATACTTTTTTGCCCTTCGTCCCACGCACCCTCCGCGTAGTCAGTGGTATCAGCCCGACGAAACAGCGCCGCATCTCCTGCGGCATTCTGCCCCGTGGGCGTCCGTCCTCACTATTCCTCCGTCTTCACAGTCCCCCCCAGCGCCTCAATCTGCTGCTCGGCCTTAGTAGCCTTCTGGGTTCCCGGGAACTTATCGATGATCTCCTGGAACACCGAAATCGCATTATCGGTATCCCCACTCAGCCGATACGCATGCGCCAGATAGTTAAGCACCGTATAGTCACTGTCGTTGATATTCTTAGCCTTCGAAAGCTTATCAATCGCCTCAGTGTAATTCGCATCGTCAAATGCATTCACACCCGACTGCGAAAGCTCCTGGAACATAGACGACTGCATGCTCTTGTAAATAGTGTCATACACAGCCTTTGCGTCCACAGAAAGCACCTCCGGGTTGACCTCGGTCAGTGCGTTTGTTGCGTTGCTCGTGTTGCCCTGCTGCTGCGCTTCCACAGCCTTTAAAAGGTTCTCGTAGGAAGCCGCCGTATCCTGTGCCGTCTGGATCTGCTGCTGCGCAGAAGCCGTCGTTTCGTTCAGAGAATCCACCTGGCTCTGGAGCTGGTTCAGCTGGGCCTCCTGGCTCGCCATCTTGCCGCTGTATTCCACAACCTTCTCGTCCGCCTGCCGGTTAATTCGCTGCGTATTCGCAGGCCCGATCAGGAACCACACAACCAGTGCGCCAAGCACCAGCCCAATACCGATATTCAGCATCGTTGCCGCTGTAGACGTCTCGCGGAACGTCGGCGGAATAATCACCGTATCCCCGCTTACCACACGCTCACGCTCGTCCTCGCGCTGCTCCTCCGTGCGCTCCCTGCGGCCGAACCGCCGCGGCTCCAGCGACGTCTGCGTACCCGTCTGGAAATCAACCTCCTTCAGGAAACGAAGCGTCGTCGAGTTCGTCTTGTCAATTTTCGCCGCCTTTTTCAGAATCTTCCGCGCTTTCTCATACTCACCCTTGTGAATATAAATCAGCGCCAGCAGATGATATCCCTTGATCAGCTTCGGATTCTGGTTCAGAATCTTGCGCAGCTGGATCGCAGCCACATCCTCATTGTTCTCGCGGCAGCATTTCAGCGCACTGTTGTATTTCTTGATCGTCTGATTGATCATATCCAGCTTCGCCTGCTCCGCCTGCAGCGTCGCAATATACTCCGTCGCCACATTATTCTCCGGCATAATATTCTTGCTGATGATCCACTCACTTAACGCCGCAACCGCTTCACCCGTCTCAAAATAGACAAGGCCTAACAAGTTCCGCGCATGGATATTGTATTTGTTAAACTTCAGACTCCGCCGCAGCATATCGATCGCTCCGGAAAGATCCCGGATCTCTGCCTTGTCGAGGCCCAGATTGTAGTACATATTCGAAAGAGAAAAACATTTTCTCTGTACTCTCAGGTTAAAACCACAGTTAGGACAGATCTCCATTCCGACGTCCACAACCGATTTACAATTCATACAGTTCATTCCGGCACCTTACTCTTCCTTTTCCGCTTCTGTCTCGTTTTCCTGTTCCGGCTTGTCGTTTTTCATCATTTCTTTCAAAATGTCGATCACATCCGTCAGATCACGGCTGTAAATCGCATCCTCCACCTCGTCCACATCGAGACATGGTTTAAACTTCTTCAGTTCTTCTTCGTAATTTAACATAAACAAAAAATTCCTTCCTGTATTCGCTAACCATTCCGCTTTGCAAGATATGCTTTCAGTTCGCCCGCCAGATACAGAGAACCCACGCAGAACAGCATGCCGCTGCCCTTTTTGCCCAGTGCCTTCTCATACGCTGCCCCGATCTCCGGTTCCGCGCAGACATCCGTGCATCCTGCTTTTCTGAAGTCCTCTGCAAGCACTTCCGCCGGTACGACGCGGCTTCCGTCGATCTGCGTTGCAACAACATGGGACGGATGAATTCCCTCGCAGATTTCACCGATCATCTCATGATAGTGCTTGTCTGCAACTGCCGTGAACAGAATCGTGATCTCGTTTTCTTTCGCAAAATAGCCTGCCGTGCTGACAAACTGTGCAATGCCGTCCTCGTTGTGCGCGCCGTCGATGATGACGCCCGGCGCAGCCATTTCCATACGGCACGGCCATTTGATCTTCGAAAGGCCTTCCGCAAGCACGTTCTTAGGAATGTCGTGCACGTCCTGCAGAATATGCATCATGTAGAACGCAAGGCTTGCATTCATCATCTGGTATTTTGCCACATACGGAATCGCAAGCTCTGCTTTTTCGCCGCCCGGATATGCAAAGGTAAAGGTGATACCCTCGCGGCTCTGTGTTTTCATCTCATAGAACGACGGCTCCATCGGCCATGCCGGGCTTCCCATCTCTTTCGCCTTTGCGGCAATGACAGAAGCCGGACCTGGCTGGCTGGCGTCGTAGATTACCGGGACACCGGCTTTGATGATGCCGGCTTTCTCTCCCGCAATCGCCTCGAGGGTGTCGCCGAGATACTCGGTGTGGTCGCGGCTGATGGACGTGATGATGCATGCCAGCGGCTTTTCGACCACATTTGTCGCATCCAGCCGTCCGCCAAGGCCGATCTCCATGACCAGGTATTCCACGCCGGCTTCTTTGAAAATCAGCATTCCCATCAGGAACAGCGTCTCAAAATAGCTCGGATGGCCTTCGCCCTCCGCCTCGTATTCTTTGGCTGCTTTTTCCACTTTGAGAAATGCGTCGAGAAACTGCTCATCCGACACATCTTCCCCGTTGATCTGGAACCGCTCGTTGATGCGTACAAGGTGCGGGGAGGTAAAAAGTCCTGTCTTTTTGCCGCCTGCAAGCAGCATCGCATTCAAGTACGCGCAGACGCTTCCCTTTCCGTTCGTGCCCGCCACATGGATAATTTTGATCCCTTCCTGCGGATTCCCAAGGCGCGAAAGAAGCTCCCTCGTATGTTCCGGCGGATGCTTCACCGTAAATTTCGGTATTGTTTCGATATAATCAACTGCTTCTGTATAATTCACTTTATTTCACCATTCTTCAGTATTTTAGGGCTGCTTTCAAACCCTAGTACATCGTTTCGTAAATAACTATACCAATCACGCAGGATGCAGATTCGAGTGTGCAGGTATAAAAATGTAGGCGTAGCGGGCTACGCCGAGGCTTTTATGCCTGTGCAATCGGATTTGCAGACAAGTGAGTGGTATAGTTATTTCGAAAACGATGTACTAGTATCATTATAATCGAGTGACCGGATATGTCCATAGCAATTTTCAAAATTTTGTCCCGACTTTTCGACTTTCCCCGTAAAAAGATACAGTGGGACGTCAAAATCCGCCCCACTGTATGATCTTTCGGACACTCTTTTTAATTCTGCAGACCGCCGTCTTCGGCCGGTTTATCGCTGTTTTCTGTTTTTGACGGCTCAATCTTGTCGCCTTCGCCCTCCGGCGCACCGGACGGCGCTGCCGTCAGTTCATCCTGCGGCGCAGTGCTCGTATTGGCATTTTCCTGCGTCACATCTGTTTTCGTGCTATCCGGGTTCGGCATCGGCGTCGGTGTAGATACCGTTTTTGGCTCTTCATACATCATCGGCTCTGTCCTTGTCAGCACCTTCTTCGTCGAGCTGTTGCTCTGCTGCGCGATTGTAATCTGATCACCGTCTTCCAGGGTCAGACTATGCACCATCAGAATCGACGGGCTGACATAAACGGTATCCTGTATCTCCTCGTTGACTTCCACGCGGCTCGATGCCGTAAAGTTTTCTCCGTAAAAATACCAGGTATCTTCTCCGGATTTTTCGATTCGTTCCAGTGTTACCGGCAGAGCACCCATCTGCAGCTTCACACGCTCATACGGTGTCTCTCCGTCTTCTCCGTAAACGTACCGTTTTCCATACAGCATATCATACTGCAGCACCTCAAGATCCACCTGATAGTTCTTCGTATTCCGTCTCGTCTGATGATACCGGAAAATGGTTCCGTCATGAATTCCCACACGGTTCATAACCTCTGCTGCAATCTGGTAGGAAGCAATGTTTTCCTGTTTCCTTTTCAGTCCCATGTTATCCCAGATCACGTATTCGGTCTGATACAGATAGCGGTTCTCCAGATCTTCTACTTTCAGTCCCATCGTTGGCAGATGGTCCCCGTACATCACAAGTACCACCGGCTCCGGATAATCCGCAAGCTTTGTCGTCAGCTCTTTGACAAATATGTCCATCTCATGAATCTGATTTACATAATATTCCCAGGAGTAATTATTTTTTTCCCGGTCTTCCGCGCCTGTCACTGTAATCTCCGGATCGTCAAGCACCGGCTCTGTCGGATAATCACCGTGGCCCTGTACCGAAATCGTATAGATATAATCCGGTTCGTCTGTCGCATCGAGCGTTTTTATGATCTCTTTTGTCAGAATATGGTCTTTTACCCATCCTGTCGCCGTCACATCCGAGATATCCGGCATATATTCCTCCGAGGTAAAGGTATCAAAACCAAGACGTGAGAACACACTTCTTCTGGAATAGAAGTTTGCTTCATTGTTGTGGATCGCATGGGTCGCATAGCCAAGATTCTTTAAAACATACGGCGCACTCTCACACGTCTCCTCTGAAAGCACCGATTTGTACGGATACTCACCCGCTCCGAAATACCGGAGGCTCATGCCGGAAATAGTTTCAAACTCTGTGTTTGCTGTTCCGGCTCCCACCACCGGCACGCGGAGATAACCGGAAGAATAATCCTTCATCAGCTGCCGGTAATACGGGATCGGGTCCTCGGAAATGTTGAGGAAATTAACCAGCTCCGGATCGAAAAAGGACTCCAGCTGCAAAAAGATAATATTCGGTTTTACCGTATCATCCTCTTTTTGTTCGCCTTCACTCGTCTCAATCTGTTTCACGAGCTGTTCGGAATAGCCGTTCGGCTCTGAAATTCCCGTATCAAACAGGGTGACTGCCAGACAGTACGGATAGCCGTAATCCTGGTAGGCAAATGCGATGTTGACAAAATAGCTGGAAAGCACACGCTTTGCAAGCGCCAGATTCGTTGCTCCCGTAAAGAGTACAATTACCAGAGCAATCAACGGCACATTCAGATACCAGCGGATTTTCCCCTGAAATTTCGGTCCTTTGATCCAGACCCATACAAAAAATGCCAATAATGCCACAAGAGCTGCCGCAACGAGGATCATGGTACCTTTCGACAGATACTTCGTCACGACCTTGGCACCATCGCTTAAGTTCCGCAAATCCGGCCCGGTAAACGGTGTGACGCGGTTCGCCAGAATCACACCATTGATGATACCGAGCAGCAGCCAGAAACAGCTCATGATGAGCCGCACCAGCACACGTCTGCGGAACAGATAAACTACCATAAAAGTAGTGAAGATCAAAAATGCATTATACAAAAAGACCCAGGGGCTTTCCACCATGTAGCTCCACGCTGCCGCAAGCGAATGGCGGGAAAATGCTTCAATCACCAGATACAGAATACAGCATCCCAGGGCCTGCAGCGGCAAAGAGAGCCAGTTGCAGACTTTCACTACGGTTTCCTTGTTTCCATGCAGTTTTTTTCCTTTTTTCATTTATTTTTTCAGCTGCTCCAATCTTGTCTGAACCTGCTCCATCATCTGCTGATAGTTCGCCAGTTTTTCTTTCTCTGCCTGAACCTTTGCCTCCGGAGCTTTGTTGATAAAGTTCGGGTTGCCAAGCATGCCGTTGGAACGTGCGATCTCTTTTGTCAGACGCTCTTCCTCTTTCGTAAGGCGGGCGATCTCTTTTTCCAGGTCAACCAGCTCGGCAAACGGAATATAAATCGTTGCCTGCGGGATCACTGCAGATACCGCGTCATCTGCAATGCCGGCTTTGTCTGCCTGTACGTGAACTTCGCTTGCTCCTGCCAGAGTTCCGAAGAATACAGCACCATTTTTGAAGGTTTCCTGTACAGCAGCATCTTCGGTTACAACGAATACGCTTGCTTTCTTTGACGGCGGTACATTCATGCTGGTGCGTACACCACGGATGCTTCTTACGGCCTCTTTCATCATCTCAACAGCTGCCTCATCCTCTGCGTATGCAAAGTCTTCGGTCTCTTTCGGCCATGCAGCGATCATGATGGAATCCTCGTCCGGATTCAGTGTGCAGTAGATTTCCTCTGTGATGAACGGCATGAACGGATGCAGTAGCTTTAATGCATTGCCGAGAACGGTTTTTAAGGTCCACAGTGCAGCGCCCTTCGTCTCGTCGGTCTCGCTGTACAGACGCGGTTTTACCATCTCGATGTACCAGTCGCAGAATTCCTCCCAGATGAAGTCGTAAACTTTCTGTACGGCGATGCCGAGCTCGTAGCGGTCCATGTTGTCCGTTACTTCCGTTGCCAGGGTATTGACTTTGGAGAGAATCCATTTGTCTGCCAGTGTCAGTTTGTCTTTTGGCATCTTGGACGGAACCTCTGCTTTTTCCAGGTTCATCATGATGAAACGGGAAGCGTTCCATACTTTGTTTGCGAAGTTACGACTGGCTTCTACACGCTCCCAGTAGAAACGCATATCGTTTCCAGGTGCATTACCGGTCATCAAAGTCAGACGGAGCGCATCTGCACCGTATTTGTCAATGACTTCGAGCGGATCGATACCGTTTCCGAGGGATTTACTCATCTTGCGTCCCTGGGAATCGCGAACGAGTCCGTGAATCAGTACGTGGTGGAACGGAACCTGTTTGGTCTGCTCCAGTGCGGAGAATACCATACGGATAACCCAGAAGAAGATGATGTCGTATCCGGTTACGAGTACGTCGGTCGGATAGAAGTAATCAAATTCCGGCGTTTTCTCCGGCCATCCTAAAGTGGAGAACGGCCATAGAGCGGAGCTGAACCAGGTATCCAGGGTATCCGGGTCCTGGGTGAGATGGGTGCTGCCGCATTTCGGGCATTTTTCCGGCATTCCGCCTCTTACAACCGTGATCTCGCCACAGTCATCACAGGTATAGGCCGGGATACGATGACCCCACCAGAGCTGACGGGAAATACACCAGTCGTGGATATTGTTCAGCCAGTTCTGATAAATCTTGCTGAAACGATCCGGGATGAAGTTTACTTCCCCGTTCTTCTCTGCTTCGCTTGCAGCGGCAGCCATATCCGCCATTTTTACAAACCACTGTGGTTTGATCATCGGCTCTACGGTTGTCTTACATCTGTCGTGGGTTCCTACGTTGTGAACGTGATCCACTACTTTTACAAGAAGGCCAAGCTTCTCGAGATCCTCTACCATGGCTTTTCTTGCCTCGTAGCGGTCCATGCCGGCGTATTTGCCGCACTTGTTGTTCATGGTTCCGTCATCGTTTAAGATGTTGATCTCTTCGAGGTTGTGGCGTTTTCCTACCTCAAAATCGTTCGGGTCGTGTGCCGGTGTGATTTTTACGCATCCGGTTCCGAACTCTTTGTCTACGTAAGCATCTGCGATAACCGGGATCTCACGGTCGGTCAGCGGAAGCTTCAGCATTTTTCCTACAATATCGGTATATCTTTCATCCTCCGGATTGACAGCTACGGCAGTATCGCCGAGCAGAGTCTCCGGACGGGTCGTTGCGATTTCTACGAAGCGGCCTTCTTCTCCAACTACCGGGTAGTTGATGTGCCAGAAGTGGCCTGCCTGCTCCTGATATTCAACCTCTGCATCGGAGATGGAAGTCTGGCATACCGGGCACCAGTTGATGATGCGGCTTCCTTTGTAGATCCATCCTTTTTCATACAGACGGCAGAATACTTCTTCTACGGCTTTGGAGCATCCCTCGTCCATGGTGAAGCGTTCTCTCTCCCAGTCTGCGGAGGAGCCGATCTTTCTTAACTGGCTGTTGATGCGTCCGCCGTACTCTTTCTTCCACTCCCAGCAGTGCTCCAGGAATTTTTCGCGTCCGATTTCATCTTTGTCGATGCCCTGCTCTTTGAGCATATTGGTAACTTTTACCTCGGTTGCAATCGCCGCATGGTCGGTTCCCGGCTGCCAGAGGACTTCATATCCCTCCATCCGTTTGAAACGGCAGAGAATATCCTGCATGGTATTGTCAAGTGCATGGCCCATGTGAAGCTGTCCGGTTACGTTCGGTGGCGGCATCATAATGGTAAACGGTTTTTGTTCGGATTTACAGTGGCGTGGAAATATCCTTTATCCAGCCATTTCTGATACAGTCTGTCCTCGAGTCCTTTCGGATCGTAGGTCTTTGCGAGTTCTTTGCTCATGAGATCCTCCTTTTATGTTTGGTGTATTGTGGTATTTATTCCCGCAGAGGCTTGTCTTAAATCAAAAACGCCCTTCACATACACATAACATGCATGCAAAGGGCGAAAATTCCGCGGTACCACCTTAATTTGTATCTCGTTTCGGAGTCTGTAACGTGACTCATGCGTGAAAACCTAATCATCACATCTTCTGTGCTTTTCAGCTCTCCGGTTCAGAAGCTACCTTCCATGACCACCTTCCCGGACAGCCTTTCAGCCGGTGAACCGTCCTCTCTTTTGGGGCCTGCCATGTACTCCTCTTCCTCATAACCTTTTCTTTTTCTGTTGGAATAGAAACTGCATTTATCATAATCGCGTTTTTTTATTTTGTCAAGCCGCCGCGGGCAAAAACCTTTCTTCTTATGGAAGTTTTAAGATTTCACGCGCTTATTTTCGGTGAATCCGCGATGCACAGTACTGCATTTCTGCGCGGCCGTACGACGCGTAGCGGACCTGTTCTTTCGAAAACGGCTTCGCATTGCTTGGCCGTCCCAGGTTTTCGCCGTGGATCACCTGATCCACAAGGTCGATGAGATCTGCGAGAACGCCGAGGCTGAGCGGATTGTAAACCGGATGCGCCGTCGATTCAAACACCTGCGTGTGATGACCGCCGAAGAATTTCATGCGGCCGCCCTTTTTCACCAGCCACGCCATCAGACCAACCAGACCATCGTAATACTCTTCCAGGCTCGTTCCGCCCGGCACCTGCATCCAGACACCGCAGCCGCTTCCGATCGCATCTCCGGTGAACAGGTAATTCTGTTTCGTCTCCAGCACAACAACGCTGCCCGGCGTATGGCCCGGTGTCTGACAGACGGCCAGCTCTGTGCCGCCGAGCGGAATCACGGAATCGGTACGGATGTCATGAATCTCCTCCCACGGTTTTAATTTTCCCGCTGTCAGCATCACAAGCGTCTCTGGATCCATCTTCTTTTCATCGTGGCACATGTACACCTCATCAAACTCATCCATGTGATACATGTGATCCGGATGCGCATGCGTGATGACCAGCAGAAGCGGCTTGTCCGTCAGCTCACGGATCACCGGCAGAATCTTTGTGCCTGCCGTAATGCCGGTATCAATGACAGCCGCTTTTTCTTCACCTTCTACTACATAGAACGATGAATTTCCTGCGTCCAAAATACAGTAAATTTTTTCCCCGATTTCTGTTACCTGAAAACCCTCCATGATGTAAAACCTCCTTAAAATAATAATGTACCCTCGGAGTCTTTCTGTGCTTGCTTTTTTCCTTTCGGCAATTCAGTGCCCCGCATTCTCTTCCCCGATGATGATCGAAAGCAGCGTATGATCCAGCATGATCGTGCGGTTCCACGGATTGAAAATCACACCGCTGATCTCCTTTGTTTCGGATGCCATGTGGATCAGCTGTTCCAGACTCACGAGAAACGTAGATTTCACGCTGCTGCTCCCCTTTAATTCCTCATCAAAGCTCGTAAACGCGGCCCACCAGACTTTTCCGTCTGCGCTCTTTACCGTTCCGATCCGGATCTGATCGTCGCCGGATGGCGGTTCCACGGAAAGAATCGCCTGTCCGCCCTCTTTCATTCTGCGGCGGATTACCGTCAGCACATGTGCCAGCAGTTCCGGCGTCGGCTCCTTTTGCAGTCCCAGAATTGCTTCCTCTATCGTTTCATTCCCCTGCAGCCCTTCGTCCTTTGGAGTTTCCATTTCTTTTGCCATTGCTCTTGTCCTTTCTTTTTCGCTTTTCCCACACAGAATCTGTGTACCATCATCCCCGGCAGCTTCGGCACTTCCGATGACATTTACTCTGCGCCTACCCAGATGCCGTCTTCCCCGCAGAATCTGCGCTCTTTTGATAAATCCAAAACGTTTTCCATCCGCTTTAAGATCTGATCGTACTTCCCTTCCCGCATCAATGCAATCGTCACCTGATCCGTTCCGATCTGCAGATGGCGGAAGCCGCGTTTTCCTTCCTCCGTCCACGGCAGAGTCAGCTCCAGTTCAAAGCCGCCGCTGCTTCCGTACAGCTCACCCGGCTGTTCGTCCGCAAACAGCTCGAAAAGCGGCTGATAATATGCTTTGAAATAATTCTCCTCTGGAAACCAAAGTGTCCCGTCCCCGGTCCGCTCCGGCTCTTTTACAACGGCATTCAGATAGCCTCTCTCGTAATACGTCATGCACGCCGCGCTCTTCGCCAGCGGATTTTCATTGATCTTCTCGATCTCCGACGCCGCCCGGCATCCGTTTCCAAAGGCCGCCTGGCTGTTCTCGCTCCTGCCGACCGGCTCCCAGACGCTCCATGCGTTCTGCTTTCCGTATCCGATCAGATCCTGGCGGTATGCACCGTTGTATTTTACAAATTTTTTCTCCCCCGGCTGCTCGATCAGGTTCAGCGGTACCATACAGTCAATTCCGTACAGCTTCTGCGCAATCAGCCGCGTGTAGATGATGCCGAGATAATGACAGATTGCACTGCGCTCCGCCGTGTCGAGATACATAATCTGCTCCGCTTTTACCAGCTGGTCGCCGCGTGTTTCGAGCACACTCTCCACCATCGCAATCCGTGACTGCAGCTCCGCCTTCCGTTTTCCGCGGTAGCGCGCCGACAGACGGCCGTACGGCATCGTGCTTGCAAGAACCGCGTGCAGCAGCTCCAGATTCGTGTATTTGATCATAATATCTTTCTTATTTAAACCGAGCTCTGCGTCGGTATCGACTTCCGTCACATTGATGATATATGTTTTTTCTTCGGTCAGTATCATTTGTTTTGCCTCTCTTTTTCAGTACTCTCTTCCATGCTCCTTCAGCCAGCTCTGCCACACTTTGTAATCGGGCATCTGCTGTGCCACCACCGCGTAAAACCGCGCGGAATGGTTCATCTCTTTCCGGTGCGCCAGCTCGTGGATAACGACGTAATCCATCACGCGCCCCGGCATCAGCACCAGTTTCCAGTTGTAGTTCAGGTTTCCGGCGCTGCTGCAGCTGCCCCAGCGGGTTTTCTGCTCACGAATTGTGATTCTGCCATACGTTACGCCCATCTCTTTTGCAAAATGTGCCGTCTTTTCCGCCAGCATCTGCGCCGCACGTTTAACCGCCGCTTTTCGTTCTGCTTCCGTCAGACGGTTCGCTGCTTTCTGCTCTGCGGCCGCCAACGCTTTTTCCCGGTGTGTGTAAATCCAATCCTGTTTTTCTTTTAAGAATGCTTCGATTTTGTATTTTGCCATCCGTTTCGGTGCGCGCACCACCACGCTTCCATCCGCTTTGACCTGGACGGCGAGCGTTTTACGGGCGGAATACACGATCTCATAGGGAATCTGTTTTAAAATCCGTTCTGCGCTGTCTTTCTGTTCCATTTATTTTTCCTCAAAAGCTGTCTGTTTTACCATTTTTTTGCCTGTTTTTCATTATACCTTTTTCCCGGCGGAAACGCAATCGGATTGCTCACAGAAAAAAACGCGAGCAGAATCACCGTTTTTCTTCCGGCAATTCTGCTCACATTTTTCCTTCTCTTATTTCAGCTCAATTTTTTTCTGCTTTCTTCGGATGCACAGCCTCACAAATAAAATCGCCGCCTGCACACAGAGAATCATCACCAAAATTCCAATCATAGACAGCGCTGTTGCCCCCAGTCTGATCAGTTTTCCCATTCTTTTTTCCTCACTTTTCTTTCTATCGTGCCAGAACCGGATCGGCTGCCGCATCCCACAGCAGGCTGTCCGTCTCACTTTGTTCCAGGTATCCATATTTTACCATTGCCGCCAGCACCTGCTTTTCCCGCTGCAGCGCCAGATCCGCGTGGCGCGACGGCGCGTAGGCGGACGGTGCATTCGGGATTCCGGCGAGGAGAACGGCTTCGCTGTCGGTCAGCTCCTGCGGTTCTTTCCCGAAGTAGCCAAGCGATGCTTCTTTCAGTCCATAGTAGCCATCCCCGAAATAGATGGTATTGATGTACAATTCCAGAATTTCTTCTTTCGAGAGCTGCCGTTCCACATAGAGTGCCGTCCACGCCTCTGCCGCTTTCCTGGCAAATGTCTTATTCTGATCGTAATACATGTTTTTTACCAGCTGTTGTGTGATGGTACTGCCTCCCTGCTCCGGTTTCATCACGCGGATATCATGTACAACGGCCCGCGCCATGCTGATCCAGTCTATCCCGTGATGTGTGTAATACCGATGATCCTCAACAGCAAGCACCGCTTTTTTGTACAGATCCGGCACCTGTTCAAGAGAAGCCCACTGTGCTCCGCTTCTGGCTTCCTCTACTGCCTGCGCGAGCGGCTTTTCCTTCACTGCCTTCTGATAGGAAACATATCCCTGGATTGCCCAGAACATTCCGGCCGTCAGCAGGATCAGGCAGAAAAATGCCAGAAAACCTCCAACCATTTTTCCCGCTGTTCCCCGGTGTTTTCGTGTTCTTTTTCTCATGGTTTCAAACCCCTTTGTTGTTCTTTCCTGCTTTCTATCCTACCATATCTCCCTTAACGCCTTCTTGCCTCTTTCTTAGGAATTCATTAAAATTTTGAAACTGTATGAAATGCATTTTGCACGTTTTTTCAAATAACCGCTGCTGCTGCGGAATACTTTAACCGAATCAGGCAAGCAGCGAAGCGGATTGCGAATATCCGCTTGACAAAGAAAAAGACAGACACCTGGCAGATTGTCAGGATGCCTGTCTCTTGTTTTTATCTTTTGGTTTTTCAGAAACGCTCTGTGATTATGCTGCGGTTCCGTAGTTCATTACATGAGCTGCTGACAGTGCTTTTCGAACGGCTGCACCGAGAATTTCAGCTACTACAACGGAAATCACATCTTTTACGATGTACGGAACGGAAACTGCCAGGAAGGAAGCCGGGATCGTGTTTCCTGTTACAATGGAAAACTGTACCACACCGGCTGCGTGACATACCGCAAGACCTGCAATTCCAAGAACGAATGGTTTGCCCGGGAAGCCTTTTTTAATTCCGGCACCGCAGAGCATTGCCATCGGAATAAATCCGAAAATAAAGCCGCCGGCCGGTCCGAGAAGAGCGCCGAATCCACCGCTCATGCCGGCATAAACCGGAACGCCGATCGCGCCGAGGATCAGATAAAGAGCGGACGATGCACCTCCCAATTTCCAGCCAAGCACGTAGCCGCAAAATGCCATTGCAAAGGTCTGCAGCGTCACCGGAACGCCGGTCGGAAGCGGAATCGTCACAATGGACAGTACCGCAAGCACTGCCGTCATCATGCCGGTCAGTACAATCTGTTTTGTGGTAAGTTTTGATTTTTTCATGAATGTAAGTCCTCCTCGCAGGTTCTTGTATGCAATTCTTTCTGTCTTTGAATTGTTAACCTTGTTACAATATAGGTTAATATTTCATTTTTGTCAATCCCTTTTTTAAAAACACAGAGTGTTACTGAAAATAGCGGTCACCCTCTTGTTTTCTGTTTTCTTTCTATGGTATACTATATAGTCCCGGATTTTTTCCGGGAATTTTCACCCGATACAAACGATGAACTTTTACCTCATTTGAAAGGAGATACCCTCTATGAAACCTTCCGAAAATCCTCTCGGCTCGGAACCGGTCAGCACTCTTTTGCGGCGTTTTGCGGTTCCGAGCGTCATCGCGATGCTCGTCAGCGCCCTCTATAACATGGTAGACCAGCTCTTTATCGGTCACAGCATCGGCGTACTCGGAAACGCAGCGACCAACGTAGCGTTTCCGCTCAGTATGGTCTGCACATCCATCGGTCTGCTCTGCGGCATCGGCGGTGCTGCAAACTTCAATCTCTGCATGGGCAGACGAGAGCCGGAGCACGCAAAATCTTATGTTGGAAACGCCATCTCCATGCTGGCAATCCTCGGTGTGATCCTCTGCGTTGCCGTTCAGCTTTTTCTGCGCCCGATGATGCTTCTCTTTGGTGCGACACCGGATGTCATTGATTATGCCTGTACTTACACTCGAATCACCTCCATCGGCTTCCCGTTTCTGATCGTCACAATCGGCGGCTCCAACCTGATCCGCGCGGATGGCAGCCCGAAATTTTCCATGCTGTGTAACCTGGTCGGCGCGATCGTCAACACGATTCTCGACCCGCTGTTCATCTTCGTTTTCCACATGGGCATGGCAGGTGCAGCGCTCGCCACGATCACCGGACAGATTTTATCGTTTGCGCTTGTTGTCTTCTATCTGCGCGGTTTTAAGACACTGCCGCTCTCTCTTTCCGATCTGAAACCGAACATGGCCTGCTGGGCACGGATCGCTGCGCTTGGTGCAACTCCGGCATTCAATCAGGTGGCAATGATGGTTGTTCAGATCGTTATGAACAACACACTGACCTACTACGGCTCCAATTCCGTCTATGGAAGCGACATTCCGCTTGCATGCGCCGGCATTATTTCAAAGGTGAATATGCTGTTCTTCTCCTTTGTCATCGGCATTTCCCAGGGACTTCAGCCGATTGTCAGCTTCAACTTCGGTGCGCAGAAATATGACCGCGTGAAGGACGCCTATAAAAAAGCAGTTTTTGCGGCGACTGCCATTTCCATCGTCGCCTTCCTCTGTTTCCAGCTCTTCCCACGCCAGATTATCGGCATTTTTGGTTCCGGTTCCGAAGAGTACCTGCATTTTGCAGAGCGGTACTTCCGCATTTTCCTGTTTTTCACATTCCTGAACGGTATCCAGCCGGTCAGCTCGAATTTCTTTACCTCAATCGGAGCACCGAAGAAGGGTATTTTTCTTTCGCTGACGAGACAGATTATTTTCCTGCTTCCGCTGCTGCTGATTTTTCCGTATCTCTTCGGCATTGACGGCGTGATGTACACTGCGCCGATTGCAGACCTTGCAGCCGCATCAGTCAGCATCGTTATGGTCGTGCTGGAATTTAAGATCATGGCAGAGTTACAGAAGGCTACTGCCTGAAAACAGTTTTTTTCCTGTAGTTTCCGCTCGTTTTTACTGCGCTGCGGTCGCCAGAGTCTTGCTACAGATCATTGCCGTGTAAACAGGAAAGAATCCTGTCCGGAAAGTAAAAAATCGTATGCTGTTGCTTTTTCCACAACAGCATACGATTTTTTTATGCGTTATCCACACTTTTCTTTATTTATTCACATGCATCCACATCAGTCCATGCGAAGAATCATGGTCAGGATTCGTTTTGCACAAAGAGCGATTTCGTCGCGGGTGATGTATCCCTTCTCAAATGCCTCCTGTACGCGCTCCTCGTATCCGTTTGCCATCTTGATATCATTTCCGGCTTTTGTCTCGCGGTAATGCTCGCCGTGTGTCCACCAGTCGGTCGTTACCATTCCCTTAAAGTCCCACTCACCGCGCAGAATACCGGTCAAAAGATCCTTGTTCTCAGATGCCTGAACGCCGTTGATCAGGTTGTAGGACGACATGATTGTGTATGGATCTGCCTCTTTTACGATGATCTCGAAGGCTTTCAGGTAAATCTCACGCAGCGCACGCTCGGAAACGCGGGAATCGCTGTCTTTCCGGTTTGTTTCTTTGTTGTTGCAGCAGAAGTGTTTCACACTTGCCCCGATATGCTCGGACTGCATACCGCGTACCATTGCCGCACCGGATTTTCCGGCTACAAGCGGATCCTCGGAATAATACTCAAAGTTTCTTCCGCAGAGCGGGCTTCTGTGAATGTTGACAGCCGGGGTCAGCCAGATGCCGATGTTGTTTTCTTTTACTTCCTCTCCGCCGGCTTTACCGATCTCTTCGATCAGCTCCGGATCCCAGGTGCAGGCAAGCAATGTTGCACACGGCCATGCGGTCGTGTTGACACCGCACTGCGGCTGGATTCGAAGGCCTGCCGGTCCGTCTGCGGTCATGATATTCGGGATGCCGTACTCAGGCAGATTTCCCATGCCAAACGTGTTGGCAACTCCTGTGTTCGGCTGACCGCCGAGCAGATGAATGAGTGCTTCTATCGGAAGCTTATCTACAAACTCGTCGAGCGTTTCTTTTCCTTCGACCACATTCATCAGGTTCGGATTCGTCTTTGCTGCTTCCATAAGCTCGCCAAAGCTCTTTCTCTCCTGTGCTTTGACTGCCGGCAGAAAGCCTTCCAGAGTCAGCTTATCCTGACGCTCCAGTCCTTCTTCCTCGACAGGGCCGTTATCGGTCGGAAGCGCTTCGTAGGTTCCATCCGCAAGGAGACGTTTTTCCAGCTTATGCGGAGCGGCAAGGCTGGTGTACTGTGCAGTCACTTTTGCCTCTGCCAGATCGTAGGTGAAGTCCAGTTTCTTCGCATCTCTTACATTGTTTCCAACGTAGAAGACGTAGCTTCCTGCCTCAAGAACATAGGCAGATTTTGCAACCTTTCCAAGGTCATCAAAAGATGCCATATCTTCCACTGTAAAGGAAAGAACGACTCTCTGTGTCTCGCCTGGCTGCAGCAGTCTTGTTTTCCGGTAAGCGCCAAGCTCTTTGGCCGGCTTGCCAAGCTTGCCCTGCGGTGCGCCATAGTAGAGCTGTACAACTTCTTTTCCGGCACGTTTTCCGGTGTTGGTAACAGCTGCTTTTACAACAATCTTTCCATCCTTCTCTTCTGCCCCCAGAACTTCTGTCTCAAAGCTGGTGTAGGAAAGACCGAAGCCGAACGGATAATTGACCTTCTCCGCTGCGCCCGCAATCGTCTCGAAATAACGGTAACCAACGTAGATATCCTCGTTGTAATCCACGTAATAAACGGATTTATGGAAGTTCTCGGTGGATGGATAATCCTCGAGGGTTGCTGCGTAGGTATCAACCAGTTTACCGGATGGGTTGACGCCGCCTGTTACAACGTCCGCTGCCGCGAGGCCGCCTTCCATGCCGCCCTGCCATGCCATCAGCACCGCCGGAATCTCTTTGCAGTCTTTGAACCAGCTGGTATCAACCATACCGCCGACGTTCATGACAACGATGACATTTTTAAAGTTTGCTTTTACTTTTTCTACCATGGCTGCTTCGCCGTTTGTCAGGCAGAAGTCGCCGTTTTCGAAGATGCTGGCGCTCAGCTCGATCTGTTTTTTCTCATCCTCAAACAGCTCATAGCCTTCATCGTTGATCTGGCATTTGCGGTCCCAGCCCTCGCCGGAGAAACGGCAGATGGTGATGATTGCGGTATCGGTATATGCTTTCGCTTTTGTTACCAGCTCATCCGGTACTTCCGGCTCTCTTGTCATGCCCGGTACAGCACCTGCAGCATACTGCTCTTTTACATTTTTCTCATAGAATTCCGGCAGCTCATGGAACAGAGAAACCTCCCCCTCGGCTTCTTTGATCTTCATGCCTTCGTAGAAGTTGCGGATATACGCAACGGTAACGTCACCGCTTCCGCCGCCGCCTTTTACGTAATCAATCGTTCCCTTTCCGAATAAGGCTACTTTTGTGCCTTTTGCAAGCGGCAGTGTCTCGTTCTCGTTTTTCACCAGAACCATGCCTTCGCCTGCTGCTCTTCTGGAAAGTGCGATATGTTCCGTGCTTCCTGTTACTCTTTTTCCGTCTTTTCCCAGCGGCAGAACCGGCTGGTAAAGACTTCTCTGCCATTTACCCATTTTAAGCTTACCTCCTGTATTTTCCGGTGCGCAGATCGCTTTCCGAACGCGCCCCATTCTGTCTTTATGATACGAAGTTTTGGAGTGGATGTCAATTGATTTTTCAGCATTTTATCCTGTTTTTCGTTTCTTTTTCTTTTGATTTTATTCTATTTTGCCAATTTTTCAGGCATCCGTTGTTTCTTTCCTTTCTCTCAATATCTTGATCCGCAGGTGATGCTCCCTCTGCGTCTCCCCGGTGTTTCTGCAGCTTGTCGCTTTTCTGTTATATCAGACACTTTTCTCATTTTGTGGATTGTCCGAAAAATAACAGCGTTCTATACTAAAGCGTGTCTGAAAACAAATCATCGGCATCCCCTTTTTCAGGTTCTCTTCGGGATACAACAAAAGAATGGAGTTTTCTTATGAAGGTACTGATTTTATCCTGCAATACTGGCGGTGGCCACAATGCTGCGGCCTCTGCATTAAAAGAAAGTCTGAATTTTTATCACCACGAAGCCGAGGTTCTGGATCTGATGAGCCTCGGGCGAAAGCATACCTCCGCACTGGTCGGCGGAGCTTATGTGAAGCTCGTCTCCGTTTTTCCGGCCGGCTTCGGCGCACTCTATCAGCTTGGTGAGCTGGTACGGAAATTTCCCTGGAAATCCCCCGTTTACTATGCAAATGCGCGGCTTGGAAATGCGCTTGCAGATTATATTGATCAAAACCATTTTAATGCCGTTGTCACCACACATCTTTATCCGGCGGAAACACTGACCTGGATGAAACAGAAAGGACGGCTGACGATTCCCTGCGTTGCCGTTGCCACCGATTACGCATGCATTCCGTTCTGGGAAGAGACGAACTGCGATTACTATGTGGTTCCGCACAAGGATCTGATCCCGGAGTTTGCATCCTGCGGTATCCCGGAAGAAAAACTGCTTCCTCTCGGTATTCCGGTGCGGCCCGCATTTGCGCGCCCTGCATCCAAAGAGGATGTGCGCCGCCATCTCGGTCTTCCCGAGAATGCTCCGCTGTTTCTCGTCATGAGCGGCAGTATGGGATTCGGCAAAGTGCATCTGCTCGCACATGAACTCGTTTCCCGGCTGGAAAACGGCGAACAGGCTGTGATCATCTGCGGAAATAATAAAAAACGGATGCGTTCGCTCCGGCTGCAGTTCCATAAGAACCCAAATGTACATATCATCGGTTTTACACGCCACGTTGCGGAATATATGGCCGCTGCCGATGTGCTGTTTACAAAGCCCGGGGGCTTAAGCAGTACCGAGGCCGCTGTGCGGCGCGTTCCGCTCGTCCACACTGATCCGATTCCGGGTTGCGAAACAAAAAACCGTGCTTTTTTTGTCTCACGCGGAATGTCCGTGACCGGAGCACATCAGAAAGAGCTGGCAGAGGCCGGTATTTCGCTTGCCTGCGATGATGCACGTCAGATTGCGATGCGCGATGCCCAGCGAAAAAACAGCCATCCGCAGGCGGGAACGTCAATTACACACCTTTTGGAAAAATTAGTTTCGGAGTAACTGCTTATGATGCTTACTGCTTATCTGTTTTATAGTTTCTTCGGGTACCTCTCGGGCAGCGTACTGTATTCGTACCTGATTCCAAAATACTTCTGCCACGTGGATGTCCGAACTGTGAATGAAGATCAGAATCCAGGCGCCTTCAACGCCTTTTCAGTGGCTGGACTGCGGATTGGACTGCTCTGCGTCCTGTGCGATATCGGGAAGGGATTTCTGCCGGTGTTTCTGGCGGCGCACAGTTCCGCTGTTTCGATGGGTTCCTGGATTTTCGCCCTGATTCTGCTTGCCCCGGTGGCCGGACACGCATGGCCGTTTCTGCAGCCTGCGAAAGGCGGAAAGGCGATCTCTGTCTCGTTCGGCGTACTGCTCGGCCTCCTGCCGGATCTGCGGCCGGCGCTTCTTCTGGCGGCGTTTTATCTGACGTTTTCGTTGATTCTCATTATCCAGCCACACAGTCTGCGCTCGATCGTTTCGTTCTCCGGGTTTGCCGTTGCCGCACAAATTTCCCGCTTTCTTCCGTCCGTGCGGCTCGGCAGTCTGCTGATATCACTCGTGGTGTGCTTCCGCCATCTTTTCAGCCTGCGGGAGCATGAGACCGAAAATGCTGCATTTACAATTCAGTCTTTGTCTGCTAAAATAAGGAAAAAGCAGAAAAAAGAATAATATTTACAGTTCATTTAAAACAGCGGCAAACAATTTACTTCAGGAGGATTGACACATGATTTCAGAAAAAATGGTAACTCTCGGCACAAAAAAATCGGTAATCCGCGAGATTTTCGAATACAGTAAAAAACGCGCTGCCGAGATCGGATCAGAAAATGTCTTTGATTTCAGTATCGGAAATCCAAACGTCCCGGCTCCGGTCTCCGTTCATGAGACCATCAAGGAGCTGCTTGATTCCAAAGACGATTACTATCTCTTCGGCTACACCTCCGCGCAGGGCGATGCCGATACCCGCGCCGCCGTTGCAGCCGACCTGAACAAACGCTTTGGTACCGCGTTCCATGCCGACAACTTCTATATGACCTGCGGTGCAGCCGCTTCGCTCCGCATCGTCCTTGGCGCTTTAACCGTTCCGGGCGACGAGTATATCGTATTTACCCCGTACTTTCCGGAATACCGTGTTTTCATCGAATCTGCAGGCGCAGCCATGATCGAAACGCCGGCTGATTCTTCCACGTTCCAGATCGACTTTGACCGCCTCTCGGCCGCTGTCACAGCGCACACCAAAGGCGTTTTCGTCAATTCTCCGAACAATCCGTCCGGCGTTGTCTACACAGAAGAAAGCATTCAGAAGCTCGCTGCTTTTCTGGAAGCAAAATCTGCCGAATACGGCCATCCGATTTATCTGATCGTTGATGAACCGTACCGCGAGCTTGTCTACGGAGACGTGGAAGTTCCGTATCTGACAAAATATTACAAAAACACGCTGGTCTGCTACTCCTACAGCAAATCCCTCTCCCTGCCGGGCGAGCGTATCGGCTACGTTCTCGTTCCGGATGAGGTCGATGATGCAAGAACCATCTACGCAGCCGTCTGCGGCGCCGGACGCGCCCTCGGCTTCGTCTGCGCACCAAGCCTGATCCAACACGTCATCGCCAAATGCGCAGGACAGGTTTCTGATCTTTCGGTCTACAAGAAAAACCGCGATCTGCTGTATGATTCATTAACCGCCTACGGCTTCACCTGCGTTCACCCGGACGGCGCTTTCTATCTCTTCATGAAAACTCCGGAACCGGACGCGTATGCATTCTGTGAGAAAGCGAAAAAACACGAACTTCTTCTTGTACCCGGCGATGACTTCGGTGCACCGGGATTCGTGCGGATTGCTTATTGCGTTACCACCGCACAGATTGCGCGGGCACTGCCGGCGTTTAAGGAACTGGCAGGAGAGTATTTTGGATAATTTTTCAACGGTCAACTTTTCTTAAATAGATGTTGGGGTCAAAAGGCTTTTTGACCCCAGTATCTTACATATAGTAAAAAACGGACACTGCTTCATCTTTGAAACGCAGCGTCCGTTTTTCTTTTATTCTCCTACATCCTGTTTTCCAATCACAACTTTACATCTTTTCTTCCACATCCCTGTTCTGACACACGCATACCGCTCGCTTTCGATGATCTGTTCCATCGCTGCCGCTCCTTTCTTTTGAGCTATCTCAATCGCATAAGGCGGGCAGGACTTGAACCTGCATTCTGTGCCTTATCCTCTACGAAAAATTTGCTGTACGTTCCACAAACATGAAACATTTTTCTGCACAGGTTTTGCCCGGTCAAGCGGATATTCGCAATCCGCTTCGCTACTTGCTCATAACCGAATAACTGCTCCGCAGTTTATCAGAAGGAGCTTGCACTCCTCCTGATACAAGCAAGTCCCCACCCACTGCTTATTGCTTTTC
>ENA-OQCU01000073-OQCU01000073.1-human-gut-metagenome-genome-assembly--contig:-NODE-73-length-53450-cov-6.488195_pt1 | contig 53450 bp, 46 predicted proteins | sample MGYA00242504_ERZ504590 | MGnify/ENA primary metagenome ERZ504590 (study PRJEB26092, sample SAMD00036318) | human gut metagenome | host: Homo sapiens | study: EMG produced TPA metagenomics assembly of... | reverse complement strand
CACTAACAGCCATTGCTATCTGCCATCATTTCAATGTGGATAAAAAGGCAATCGGGGAGGCTCTTCATCATGTGAGTGTAAAGGGCAGAATAGAGATTGTTCCTGTTACAAAGAGATATACCCTTATGATTGATTATGCACACAATGCGATGGCGCTTGAAAGCCTTCTCACCACTCTTAAGGAGTATGAGCCGGGCAGACTTGTATGCCTGTTTGGCTGTGGCGGAAACAGGGCAAAGTCACGCCGTTATGAGATGGGAGAGGTGTCATCGAGACTTGCAGACCTTACCGTTGTCACATCCGATAATCCAAGAGATGAGGAGCCTATGGACATAATCAATGATATTTTGCAGGGTGTACACAAGGCAGATGGAGAGTATGTGACAATTCCTGACCGTAAGGAGGCTATCAGATACTGCATGGAGAATGCCCAGGATGGTGATATCATAGTGCTTGCAGGAAAAGGGCATGAGGATTATCAGGAGATAAAGGGTGTAAAGCATCACATGGATGAGAGAGAATTAATTGCTGATATAATAAAAGAGAACCCTGACATCAGACTTTAATATTTTAGTATAGGTTAAATAGTTTAGTATAAAATAGTTCAGTAAAATAGTGTATTTGGGAGGTATATATGTCTCTGTTTAAGGGCGCCGGAGTAGCGCTAATTACTCCTTTCAATGAGGATAACAGTGTAAACTATGAAATGCTTAGGACACTGGTGAAAAGGCAGATAGACGGTGGCACTGATGCAATTATCGTGTGTGGCACGACTGGTGAGCCTGCCACAATGACAGAGGAAGAAAAGCTTTCGGTAATAAAATGTGTGGTAGACGAGACAGCCGGGCAGATTCCTGTAATAGCGGGAACCGGTGCCAACTGCACACAAAATGTGATAGATTTCTCACAGAAAGTTGAAAAGCTTGGCGTAGATGGTCTGCTTGTTGTCACACCTTACTACAATAAAGCCACACAGAATGGTCTTTATGCGCACTATGCAGCGATAGCAGGGGCGGTGGGGCTTCCGATCATTATGTACAACGTACCATCGCGCACAGGATGCAATATACTTCCGCAGACTGCGGCAAGGCTTGGCAGGGATTTTGAAAATATAGTAGGAGTCAAGGAAGCGAGTGGCAATATATCGCAGGTTGCAAAGCTAAAGAAGCTGGCAGGAAATGACCTCGATATTTATTCGGGAAACGATGACCAGGTCATCCCAATACTCTCGCTCGGTGGAATCGGTGTGATATCAGTGCTGTCTAATGTAAGGCCGGCTGCAGTGCATGACATGGTAATGGAATACCTGAATGGAAATATTAAATCAGCACTTGATATCCAGCTTAAATACCTGGATTTAATAGAGGCACTGTTTTGTGAGGTAAATCCGATTCCTGTAAAGGCTGCTATGAAGCTTTTGGGATATGATGTGGGAGGACTTCGTCTTCCGCTCACGGAGCTTGAGGAGACAAATCGGGCAAGGCTTAAAGAAAGCATGGAAAGTCTAAAGGAAAATTAGTGGATATAAAAGGATATTAAAGAAAAATTAAAGGATAAATTAACATATGGGAAAACAAAACTGGAAGCCGGGCAATATGCTAAACCCGGTGCCGGCTGTGATGGTGAGTGTTACTGACAAGGCCGGAAATAACAATATAATAACAGTGGCATGGGCGGGGACGGTGTGCACCAATCCGCCTATGCTTTCAATATCTGTAAGACCGGAGCGCTTTTCTTATAACATGATTAAAGAAACCGGAGAGTTTGTGGTTAATCTGACCACCGAGGAGCTGCTTAGAGCCTGCGACTACTGCGGAGTGAAAAGCGGAAGGGATGTGGATAAATTTAAAGAACTGCATCTGACACCGCTTGCGATGCAGCATGTGTCAGCAGTCGGAATATCAGAAAGCCCGGTAAATATTGAGTGCAGGGTAAGAAAAAGCGAGGAGCTCGGCAGCCATACAATGTTTATAGCAGACGTCGTCGGCGTGACAGTGGATGATAAATACATGGATGGGACCGGGAAATTTCATATCAATGATACCGGCCTTGTGATGTATTCGCACGGAGAGTATTTTGGCTTTGGAGATAAGCTCGGAAGCTTCGGCTACTCTGTAAGAAAAACTAAAAAATAATCTATCGAAGCAGCATATCCATGAGGTATGCGTACACATCCTCGTTCTGATTCTTCCAGTTGCTGCAGATGGCCTCGGCCTGCTCCTTTGTGCCGACTGAGAGAGTCAGGTCGATTATGGTGGTGCTCTCTGAGCGCACCTGACAACGTACTGCATATTTGCGGTCAGTTGTCCTGTAATAGTCGGCAAGAATGGAGTTTTCCTGCCTGAACTCGAGCTTGTTGTCCGTAAAGAAGCTCTTTACATCGGACTCAATACCGTCGGTAATCTTGTCTTTGAAGAAACCGAGAGTCTCTTTTCCGGCAGCAGTCAGAGTGTACTGTGTATTGGAATGAGTAGACTCAAAATTAATTAAATCAGCATTTACTAAATCACCGATAACTTCCTGTACACGGAAGTAGTCGGTGTATTCTTTTTCCAAAAAGAAATTGGAAATCTGTGTGTTTGACAGCGGAAAGCCCGCTTTGTCGAGCATGTATAAAATTGTCAGCTTATATATGGTAAATGGCTCAGCCATGATTTTCTCCTTTAAAACAAGTTTAATCGTCCCTGATATGTGTCTCGCACTTCAAATCTTTTATTGATTGTGTTCAGAACCCGTTTTTTATCTGTGCTCCAAAGAGGTGCAACAAGTAAAGAACGTGGTCCATCACCGGTCATGCGGTGGATAACCATATCCTTTGGAAGTCTTTCTATACAGTCTACCACAAAATCGCAGTAATCATCCAGCGTAAAAAGCTCAAATGGCTGTTTAATATACATATCAGCCAGTGGTGTGCCCTTTAGTACATGCAGCAGCTGAAGCTTAACCCCGAAAATACCGCTTTTAGCAACAAAATCAACTGATTCAAGCATCATGCCGCGTGTTTCATGAGGAAGCCCGAGTATGAGATGTGCAATAACCTTTATGCCACGGCGTCTAAACTCATCCGTTACAATGATGAAATCCTCAACACATGTATGTGTATTCATGGCATCAAGAGTAGACCGGTGAATGGTCTGAAGACCCAGTTCAACCCAGACGGGCTTTATTTCGTTTAATTCTGAGAGCAGATTATAAATTTCAGCAGAAAAACAGTCAGTTCTTGTGCCGATGGAGAGCACAGCGACAGATGGATCTTCTATAGCCTCATAAAATATGCGCCGCAAGTAATCTATCGGCGCATATGTGTTGGTAAAAGCCTGAAAATATGCGATAAAGTGCTCACAGCTGCTCTTTGAAGCAACCTTTTCCTTAGCGGCAGACAGCTGCTCCTTTATGGAAAGGCTGCGGTCCGCCGCAAAATCACCGGAGCCACCGGCGCTGCAGTACAGGCATCCAAGCGATGAGAGTGTGCCATCTCGGTTTGGACAGGTCATGCCTCCGTCTAAAGAGAGCTTGTAGAGCTTTTCACCGAATGTATCGCGGCAGTATCTGTTGAGTGAATAGTATCTCATATTAAATATGTGACTTTACAGCTTCGCTGACAACAGCAGCAACACGAGGGTCAAATGCCTCAGGCATAATAAAATCATCATTTAATTCTTTGTCCGAAACAAGACCGGCCAGTGCCTCTGCGGCAGCAAGCTTCATTTCTTCAGTAATCTGTGTAGCGCGTCCCTCAAGTGCACCCTTGAAGATTCCTGGGAATGCAACCACGTTGTTTATCTGGTTTGGAAAATCACTTCTTCCGGTTCCGACCACTCTGGCACCGGCAGCCTTTGCTACATCAGGCATAATCTCAGGAACAGGATTTGCCATGGCAAAAAGGATAGCGTCCTTGTTCATAGAAGAAACCATCTCGGCTGTGACGATATTTGGAGCGGAAACACCTACGAATATGTCAGCACCCTTTAAAGCATCTGCGAGAGTACCCTTTGCATTTTCAAGGTTTGTAACCTCTGTCATTTTCTGCTGCATCCAGTTGAGGTTTGGATAGTCCTTTCCTATGATGCCTAGACGGTCACACATGGTCACATGTGTAAAGCCGTATGTCAGAAGAAGTTTAGTGATGGCAACACCTGCTGAGCCTGCACCGTTTACTACAACCTTGCAGTCCTCTTTCTTTTTGCCGGTAAGGCGCAGAGAGTTGATGATACCGGCGAGTACGACGATTGCAGTTCCGTGCTGGTCATCGTGGAATACAGGAATATCGAGCATCTCTTTAAGTCTCTCCTCAATCTCAAAGCAGCGCGGAGCAGAAATATCCTCTAAGTTTATTCCGCCAAAGCCCGGTGCGATATTTTTGACTGCAGCAATAATCTCCTCAGTGTCCTGAGTGTCGAGACAGATAGGAACAGCGTTTACGTTTCCAAACTCTTTGAAAAGTACGCATTTACCCTCCATGACAGGCATGGCAGCGTAAGGACCGATGTTTCCAAGACCAAGCACAGCACTTCCGTCTGACACTACGGCAACAGTATTTGCCTTCCAGGTGTATTTGTATGCAGCCTCCTTATCCTCGGCTATGACCTTACATGGCTCAGCAACACCTGGGGTGTATGCAATTGCAAGGTCCTCTCTCGAATTAACCTTTGATTTAGCGATGGTTTCGAGTTTTCCGTTCCACTCTTCGTGGCATTTCAGTGCCTTTTCTTTATTATCCATGGTAATTCTCCCTCTAAAAATTCTTTTGAATAATCATAACATTGCAGGTGATTTAAATCAAGTAACTATGCAGATAACCGATTATATAAAAATATGATAAAAAATTAAGAAATCGCTTTATATTTTTGAAGAAATGATGTATAATCATTAATTAATGATTCAAAAGTCAATTCAGGCGTTATTTCCCAATAGCTACACATATATATTTGTTAAATAATATTGTTTAGACGAATTGAATAAATACTGTTATCAAATTTAAGGAGAAGACGAAATGGAACAGATGAGAGAAAAATATGAAAGTTTGTCGGCATTTGTGCTTAAGGATCTGGCGAAGGCAAGAGGAATTAAGGGCGTTTCATCACTGAAAAAGGGACAGATTATTGAAAGAATGCTCGAGGAGGATGCAAAAGAGGTTGAGGAGGCTGAGAAAAACGGTACAGCCGAGGAGCGCGCCAACTCTTTTAAAGAGGATTATGCAGCACTCGACAGTGGAGAAGAGGCAGAAGGCATACTTGAGGTAATGCCGGAGGGCTTTGGATTTATCCGCTGTGATAATTATATGCCGGGAGATCATGATATCTATGTGGCACCTGCGCAGATACGCCGCTTCAATTTAAAGACAGGTGATATCATAAAGGGTAATATGAAGGTGAAGTCTGAGCGTGAGAAATTCCAGGCTCTTTTATACCTGACCACTGTCAACGGATATACACCGGATGTAGCACTGAAGCGTACAAGCTTTGAGGATCTTGTGCCTATATTCCCGAATGAGAGACTGCGTCTCGAGAGACCCGGAGCAAGTGTTGCGATGAGAGTTGTAGATCTCATCTCTCCAATAGGAAAGGGACAGCGAGGCATGATCGTTTCACAGCCTAAGGCCGGAAAGACCACATTACTTAAAGAGGTTGCAAAGTCTGTCACTGTAAACAATCCTGAGATGCATCTTATTATTCTCCTTATTGATGAGAGACCGGAGGAGGTTACAGATATCAAGGAGGCTATAGAGGGGGACAATGTCGAGGTAATCTACTCTACATTTGATGAACTTCCTGAGCATCACAAGAGAGTGTCAGAGATGGTAATAGAGAGAGCAAAGCGCCTTGTAGAGCATGGTAATGATGTCATGATACTCCTTGACAGCATAACAAGGCTTGCAAGAGCTTACAATGTGACAGTTCCACCATCAGGTCGTACACTTTCAGGAGGACTTGATCCTGTAGCGCTTCATATGCCAAAGAGATTTTTCGGAGCAGCACGTAATATGAGAAACGGCGGCAGTCTGACAATACTTGCAACAGCTCTTGTTGATACTGGAAGCAAGATGGATGATGTAGTATTTGAGGAGTTCAAGGGAACAGGAAACATGGAGCTTGTGCTCGACAGAAAGCTTTCCGAGAAGAGAATCTTCCCTGCTATAGATATAGTAAAATCAGGAACAAGGCGTGAGGATCTGCTCCTTGATGAGGATGAGCAGGCAGCAGTCGATAATATGCGTAAAGCCTTCAACGGCATGCGCTCTGATGAGGCCGTTGAGAACGTACTCAACATGTTTGCACACACAAAGAGCAACAAGGAATTTGTTAATCTTGTAAAGAAAAACAGAATTTTATAAAAATGTCTTGCAATTGACAGATTCATGTGCTACAATAATTAAGCTGTTTATCGGGATGTAAACGGACGCAACGTGTCGCTCTTGCAGCAAGTATCATATGCGGATCGGGCATACGGGTATAAAGAGTGAAGCTAAAGAAATACGATAAGAATATAAAAGAGGTGAAAATCATGAGAGAAGGAATCCATCCAGATTATTATCAGGCAACTGTTACATGTAACTGTGGTAACACATTCGTTACAGGATCTACAAAGCCGGAGATCCACGTAGAGATTTGCTCAAAGTGCCATCCATTCTACACAGGTCAGCAGAAAGCTAACCAGGCTCGTGGACGTATTGAGCAGTTCAATAAGAAATATGGTATGAAATAGAATCATATAGTTACTTGAAAGGTTGAGGTTGCAATATACCTCAACCTTTTTTGGAATATAGAGAGGTTTTATGAAGTATTCAGGTATTGGCGGTCAGGCTGTCATGGAGGGCGTAATGATGCAGAACAAGGACACATACGCAGTAGCCGTGAGGAAGCCTGACCATGAAATAGATGTCAAGGTGTCAAAGCGTAAGAATTCAAAGACGCTTGATGCAGTTAGAAAGATTCCTATTTTAAGAGGTGTGGTGAGCTTTGTCGATTCGCTTTATCTGGGCATGAGCACACTGATGTATTCAGCGTCATTTTTCGAGGACGAGGATGATGAAGGTACCTTGGCTTCAAAGAAAAAGGAAAAGGAAGAAGAACTCACAGCGGAAGAAACGAAAAAAAGGGCTGCCAAAGAAAAGAAACAGGAAAATGCCATGCTTGGAGGTACAGTGGTACTGTCAATTGTCATAGCACTCGCGCTGTTTTTTGCATTGCCGTATTTCCTTTCTGGGCTTTTTAAAAAGGTGATAAGCTCACAGATGCTCATAGCGTTCATAGAGGGTGTTATCAGACTGGCAATATTTCTGGGGTATATAGCAATTATATCGCTGACACCTGATATTAAGCGCACATTTATGTATCACGGCTCTGAGCATAAATGCATCAATTGCATAGAGCACGGGCTTCCGCTTACAGTGGAAAACGTGAGAAAAAGCTCAAAGCATCACAAGCGCTGCGGCACAAGCTTTCTGCTTATAGTAATGCTCATAAGCATATTATTTTTCATGTTTATCCGTGTGGATTCAAAGCCGCTGCAGTTATTGTTACGACTTGTGCTTATTCCTGTAATCGCAGGGGTATCTTATGAGTTTATCAGACTTGCAGGCAGATATGACAATCCGGTTGTCAACATGCTTAGTGTACCGGGGCTTTTAATGCAGCGAATGACCACAAAGGAGCCGGATGATGAAATGATAGAGGTTGGCATCGCATCGGTTGAGGCCGTGTTTGACTGGAAGAAATGGCAGGAGGAAAACAATGTGTGTGCACATTGACCGCCGGATAGAAGGTATATATGACATATAGAGAAGCAATTTTACTTGGGGAAAGCATGTTACAAAAAGTAAAGATAGTTGATGCAAAAAATCGATGCATGGCTGCTTTTAGCCATGGCATGCAGGATAGATCACACATATTACTATGTGCATATGGATGAGGAAATGTCGCAGGAGCAGACAAGGGAATATCAAGCATTGCTGAGTAAGCGCGCTGAGCGTATCCCGCTCCAGTACATAGTCGGAGAGCAGGAGTTTATGGGACTCAAATTCCGTGTGAACAGCAATGTGCTCATACCGCGTCAGGATACAGAGACTCTTGTAGAGGAGGCGCTCAAGGTGATAGAGCCGGGTATGAGAGTGCTTGATATGTGTACAGGAAGCGGCTGCATAATTATAAGCATCTTAAAGAACACGACTAATGTGGACGGTGCAGCCTGTGATATCTCAAAGCAGGCGCTCAATGTGGCAAAGGAAAACGCAAGGCTTAACGGCGTGTTTGTTGATTTTGAGAGAAGCGATCTGTTTGAGCATGTCGATGAGATGTATGATGTGATAGTATCCAATCCACCATATATAAGAAGCGACGAGATACCGCATCTGATGCCGGAGGTGTCGGTATTTGAGCCGCATGAGGCTCTTGACGGCTCTGAGGATGGACTTTTATTTTACAAGCGCATCATAAAGGATTGCAGGGCAAATCTAAAGCCACAGGGCAGGCTGCTTTTTGAGATAGGCTGTGACCAGGGCAGACAGGTGTCAGAGATGATGCAGTTTGCCGGATTTAGCGATGTACATGTGATAAAGGACCTGGCGGGAAATGACAGGGTAGTATCGGGAGTGTTTGACAGCAAGGAGGAAAAACATGTTTGATAAGTTAGAAGATCTTATACACCATTATGAAGAGCTGATGAATCTGCTCAGCGAGCCGGATGTGGCAAATGATGCAAACAGATTTAAAAAGCTTATGAAGGAGCAGAGTGACCTTGCTCCTATAGTTGAGACATATAAGAAATATAAAGAGTGCAAGCAGAATATCGAGGATTCACTGGCTATTTTGGATGAGGAATCAGATGAAGAGATGAGAGAGCTCGCAAAGGAAGAGCTTAAGGATTCAAAGGAACAGGTGGAGGAACTTGAGAAGAAGCTTAAAATACTTCTTCTGCCAAAGGACCCTAACGATGACAAGAACGTAATCGTCGAAATCCGTGCCGGTGCAGGCGGAGAGGAAGCAGCACTTTTTGCAGCGGAAATCTACCGTATGTATGTGCACTACGCAGAGAACAGAGGCTGGAAGGTGGAGACACTTGATGCCGATGAGACAGGAATCGGCGGCATGAAGTCGGTCGAGTTCATGGTAAAGGGCTCAGGTGCATACTCTATCCTAAAGTATGAGTCGGGAGTACACCGTGTGCAGCGAGTGCCTGAGACAGAGTCGCAGGGACGTATCCAGACCTCTACATGCTCAGTTGCTGTAATGCCTGAGGCAGAGGATGTGGATGTCAAGATTGATGACAAGGATATCCGAATTGACGTAATGCGTGCTTCCGGAAACGGTGGACAGTGTGTCAACACAACTGATTCAGCTGTCCGACTGACACATTATCCAACAGGTATTGTCATCTACAGCCAGACTGAGAAGTCACAGATACAGAACAAGGAAAAGGCTTTTGCACTTCTTCGTACAAAGCTCTATGACATGGAGCTTCAGAAGAAGCAGGATGCAGAGGCAGAGGAGAGACGAAGCCAGATCGGTACAGGAGACCGTGCTGAGAAGATTCGTACCTACAACTTCCCACAGGGACGTGTGACAGATCACAGAATCAATCTGACACTCTATAAGCTTGACAAGATTCTTAACGGAGATATCCAGGAAATAATTGATGCCTGTATCGCAGCCGACCAGGCGAAGAAGTTAAGCAACATGGAGCATGATGCATAAATATTTGGTATAAAAGAGTCTGAGAAAATCAGGCTCTTTTATTTTATAAACTAATATGATATAATTGTGAATAAATATTTATACAGAAATGAGGAATAATATGAAATCCATTAAGAAAAAACCGATTATGATTTTGCTTATGGCAGCATTAATGGCTACATTCATCGTTAGCTTATGCGCATGCGGCAAAAGTGACAGCAAAAAAGGTCGCTTGTGTGGACGATCTGGAGGGCGCAAAAATAGGTGTCCAGCTCGGTACCACAGGAGATATCTATGTATCTGATTATGAGAACGACGGTTCAGGCACCAAGGTAGAGAGATACAACAAGGGTGCTGATGCAGTCCAGGCATTAAAGGTCGGCAAGATTGACTGCGTGGTTATTGATGAGCAGCCGGCACTTGCCTTTGTAAAAGAAAACAAAGGACTTAAGATACTGGACGAGGAGTTTACCAACGAGGACTATGCATTCTGCCTGAAAAAGGGTAATACAGAGCTTCGCGACAAGGTAAATACTGCGCTTGAAAAGCTGCAGCAGGATGGAACAGTTCAGAGCATCATCGACAACTATATCGGCTCTGAGGATCAGGTGGGAAAAACTCCATACGTGAAGAAAGACATTGACAGGTCGAACGGTACACTTAAGGTAGGAACCAATGCAGAGTTCCCGCCATATGAGTACTATGAGGACAACAAGGTCACAGGAATTGATATGGATATCATGCAGGCCATAGCCGATGAGCTTGGCATGGATATGCAGGTAGAGGATATGCAGTTTGACTCAATCATTGCCGCTGTATCATCAGGCAAGGTGGATGTCGGGGCAGCAGGCTTTACAGTGACAGAGGACAGACAGAAAAATGTTGATTTTACCGATACATATATCACCACAAAGCAGGAGATTATCGTAAAAGACAGTCAGGTGGGTTCTTCAATCGGTATAAAGGAAAAGCTCTATGACAACTTTGTCAAGGACAATCGTTACATGTATATCGTAAAGGGTCTTGGCAATACAATAGTTATCACAATATTTGCCGTAATGCTTGGTATTGTGCTGGGATTTTTAATTGCGATAGTCAGAACCAGCCATGACAGAAACGGCGGTCTTGCCATATTAAACGGAATTTGCAAGGCATACCTGACCATCATCAGGGGAACACCTGTCATGATACAGCTTCTTATTATATACTATGTAGTGCTTGCATCTGTGACCAACAAGATACTTGTAGCAGTCATTGCTTTCGGCCTCAACTCGGCTGCATATGTGGCAGAGATTGTGCGTTCAGGAATCATGTCTGTAGATATAGGACAGTTTGAGGCAGGACGAAGCTTAGGACTCAATTACAGACAGACCATGAAGCTTGTTATCATACCGCAGGCTGTCAAAAATATACTTCCGGCGCTGCTTAACGAGTTTATCAGCCTCCTAAAGGAGACATCAATCAGTGGTTATATTGGTATGATGGATCTGACAAAGGGTGGAGATATCATACGAAGCAACACATACGAGGCATTTATACCGCTTATTGCTGTAGCCCTTATTTATCTGGTTATAGTGATGCTTTTAAGCCACGGAGTAAGCAAACTTGAGAGGAGACTGAGAAGCAATGAAAGATAATAACGTGATACTAGAGGTAAAAGACCTGCACAAGAGTTTTGGAGAGCAGGAGGTATTAAAGGGCATAAGCACAGAGGTGAACAGAGGTGATGTAATTGCTATCATCGGACCGTCAGGCTGTGGAAAGTCTACATTTTTACGCTCCCTCAATCTGCTCGAGACACCTACATCAGGACAAATCCTTTTTGAAGGAACAGACCTGACAGACAAGTCGACAGACATCAATGTGACCAGACAGAAAATAGGCATGGTTTTCCAGCAGTTCAATCTGTTTGCCAACATGACAATAAAAGCAAATATCATGCTCGCACCGGTGAAGCTTGGTGTGATGACGAAGGATGAGGCATCAAAGAAGGCAGATGAGCTTCTCACCAGAATAGGTCTCCTCGATAAGGCAGATGCATATCCGGCGCAGCTTTCCGGAGGACAGAAGCAGAGAGTGGCAATTATCCGTTCACTTGCTATGAATCCTGATGTCATACTGTTTGATGAGCCTACATCGGCACTTGACCCTGAGATGGTAGGTGAGGTGCTTTCAGTAATGAAGGAGCTTGCAGAGGCAGGCATGACAATGGTAGTCGTGACACATGAGATGGGCTTTGCCAGAGAAGTGGCCAACAGAGTGATGTTCATCAATGAGGGTATCATAGCTGAGGAGGGCACACCTGAGGAAGTATTTGGCGCACCAAAGAGTGAGAGATTACAGGAATTTTTGTCAAGAGTGTTATAGGAGAAATAAAGCATGGCATCAAAATACTATGCAGTAAAAAAGGGAAAGGTTCCCGGGATATATTTCAACTGGAATGATTGCAAAGCAATGGTTGACGGATATCAGGGAGCAGTGTATAAAAGCTTTAAGACGATAGAAGAGGCAGAAAAATTTATTAACGGAGAGAAAATTATTGCCGGAGAGAAAACTATTACAGGTATGAAATCATCCGGCGAAAATAGTACATATGCGTTTGTGGATGGCTCCTTCAACAAGGATACACACACCTATGGCTATGGAGGCTTTCTTGTGACTGACCATGAAAAATACGTGCTGCAGGGGGCAGATAATGATGCCGAGATGGCCACAATGCGCAACGTAGCCGGAGAGATAAAGGGTGCGGAGGCTGCCGTAAAAAAGGCTATAGAGCTTGGAATTAAGGAACTGGTCATATACTATGACTACATGGGCATAGAGATGTGGGCCACAGGGGCCTGGAAGCGAAACAAGGCAGGCACTATAGCTTATCACGAATACATCATGTCGGTTAAGGATAAAATAAAGCTTACTTTTGTAAAGGTAAAAGGACACTCAGGAGTAGAGGGCAACGAAGAGGCAGATAAGCTTGCAAAGCAGGCTGTGGGGATACTGTAGCAGTTTTCCGCATAAAAGAAACAAAAATATAGCATAACAGGAGAAAAAAATGAGCATATTCAATGTAGAACTCAAAAAAGTAGTAGATGACACATATGATATTGAGATAGGCTACAACCTCTCAGACACCCTTGTATCTGACCTGGAAAATGGTCTTGCGGGCAAGATAAAGAAATTTGCAGTGATTACAGATACAAATGTGCGTGATCCTTATGCTCTTCCAATCTGTGAGAAAATAAAGCATGCGGGATACTCAGTGGATTTGTTTGTTTTCCCGGCTGGGGAAAAGAGTAAGTCACGTGAGACAAAGGCAAAGATAGAGGATGCCATGCTTAAAAAGGGTTACAGAAGAGATTGCTGTATTATTGCAGTCGGTGGCGGTGTGGTAACCGACTTATCAGGCTTTATTGCAGGAACCTACGGCAGAGGAGTGCCGTTTATCAACTATGCAACCACCCTTCTAGCGGCGGCAGATGCATCGGTAGGTGGAAAAACAGCAATTGATACACCTCTTGCTACCAACACCATAGGTCTGTTCAATCAGCCACAAAAGGTATATATAGACATAGCTGCCTGGAAGACACTGCCACAGCGCCAGATGGCAAGCGGCATGGCAGAGACCATCAAGCATGCATGCTTAGGCAGCGAGGATATGTTTGAATTTATAGAGGAAAATCTGGATGATATATATTCATTCAAGAAATTTGCATGTGAGTATATCGCAGAAAATAACTGCCGTATCAAGTACAATGTGGTCATGAAGGATGAGCGAGAGGCGGGGCTTCGCGAAACCTTAAATCTGGGCCACACAGTAGGCCGGGCAATCGAGACAGTCAGCGACTACAAGCTGTTGCATGGAGAGGCACTGTCGATTGGAATGGCAGCACAGGCACTTATGTCAGCACGGCTTGGCTATATGTCAGAGGAGCAGGCAGAGCGCGTGATAAAGCTCTATGAGAGAGCCGGTCTTCCGACACGTATACCTGACTATATAGACAGGGAAGAGCTTGTAAAGAAACTCTACACCGATAAAAAGGTGAGAGACGGCAAGCTGCGCTTCGTGCTACAAAAAGGCATAGGAGCCACTGTTGAGTTTGCACCGGGAGTGTATGCAAAGCCTATAGAGGAAAGTCTGGCACGAGAAATTATAATGGAGCTGTAGATTAAATAATTACAACCCCATGTGTAAACTCATTTTGCTGTGAATGACATAGCCTGCCATACAAATCAGCGACAAAAATATCCTTGGAAATAAGCTCGTACGGAGCATCAGCGACTTTTGTAATAATAGGCACTGATGCTCTTTTTTTGAGGAGATGCATAAGCTCTCCTGATGATTTTTTGAAACCGAGTATGCGCAGATAAGGATTATCCATACATATGTTAAAATCATTATTCTCAATATCAAGTAAAATATGCATGAGAACCCTCGAAATACGCGTATAAGTCAGATTTTTACTCTTCAGTAAGTTACAAAACTGCGTAAAACTTTCATATTTATAAATGTTTTTAACTATCTTTGCTGAAAGCTCCTTTGTACAGTCTGAATACTGCGCAAAGCCTTTATACTTCCCGGTCAGCAGGCGATAGTAAAGCATTTCAGAAATATCATCCGGAAACACAATATGACCGCTTAAAATACAATTGACAAGAATATCGGCGCAGTCTGATGGCATTAGCTGACTGAACTTTGTGGAAATCCATGAATTATCAAGCTGCATATTAGTAATAGTGTTGTGTTTGTCTATATCAATTAAGGTTGAAATCACCCCGCGCACAGCCGTAGCGGAAGAAAACTCATTTGTCGAATCAGTGCTGTGATATCCTTCACCGACGCGTTGAATAGGAAATCCTGTAATATCACAGTCCATCAAAGCCTTCTCATATTCAATGGCCAGAATATTATTGGGTGAAGCTATGAAAGCATCTAATTTCTCGGAAGCGCTGTCATAGGTATCTCGAAAATATTCACATAGAGCTCTGCTCCTGGCCGCAGGAAAGCTCATCCCACCCTGAATCAGCCGGGCAAGAGAGGCGGAATACTCAGCAGGCGGATTCTTAAGCACGCCAGCCACAAGCTTTGTAAGTTCATGGTCCACAGACTCCACACCATAGCACAGCGTATCCACAATACCTGTGTTTTTGAGTACACTGACTCCGCCACCGGCAAAAAACTCGGCAGAAGCAGTGGCAAAGACCGATGGAAGCTCAAGCACCAGGTCGGCGCCGCTCAAAAGCGCCATGCGTGTGCGCTTGTATTTGTCAATGATGGCAGGCTCACCTCTTTGCACGAAATCACCGCTCATTACTACGACGATATAATCAGCAGATGTCTGCCTTTTAATCTGCTCCAGCTGATATTTGTGACCATTGTGGAATGGATTGTATTCGGTAATCACACCTGCGACCTTCATGTTTTGATGCTCCTTTAATCAATAATGTATTTTTTAGAGTTCAAACCCATAATACCACAAAAACACCCTTGTCGCATTTGAAAAATAAGTTTATACTAACAATAGTATTGTAATTTTAAACCAAAGGAGACAAAACAATGAATGTATTAGTAATTAATTGCGGTAGTTCATCACTGAAATACCAGCTCATCAATTCAGATTCAGAGGAGGTACTTGCAAAAGGACTCTGCGAGAGAATCGGAATCGATGGCAGACTTGTATATCAGAAAGAGGGGCTTGACAAGGAAATCACAGAGGCACCTATGCCAACACATAAAGAGGCCATCCAGATGGTACTCGATGCACTTGTAAATCCAAAGACAGGCGCAGTAAAATCACTTGCAGAGATCGATGCAGTAGGACATCGTGTAGTGCACGGTGGAGAGAAGTTCTCAGACTCAGTAGTCATCACAGAGGAAGTAATCGCACAGGTAGAGGAGTGCAACGACCTCGCACCTCTTCACAACCCTGCAAATATTATCGGAATCAGAGCATGCCAGGCACTTATGCCAAATGTACCCAAATTGGTAGGAGTATTTGATACAGCCTTTCCATCAAGACAATCGCCTGAGAAAAGCATATCATCTACGGCGGAGGAGAGCAATGAGGTGGACCTGGGTACCCCCGGCCTCCATGTGGAGACGCTGGAGGGTGTCCTCCTGCCTTTTAACGCCCAGCAGCAGGGCAGCACCCTGCGGGTGACGTCCAACACTCTGGCCGCCCGGCTCCACGGCACCCGGCAGGCGCTGGAGGCCCTGCGGGAGCAGGGGGTGGAGCAGATCCAGTTTGTCACCAGCCTCAAAACGACCACCCTGTCGGTGGAAGACCTGCTGGCAGAGGGGGGCAGCTGGTTTGCCCTGGAGCACGACGGCCTTGGGAGCCGGCGGCTGAGCGCAGCGCAGGCCGAGAGCCTGAAGTGCTGGAGGCACTAAAAAATACAGACCCCTTACAGGGGCCGCCTTGGGAAAACCACCCGGGGCGGCCCCTTTTTTTGTATCATGAAAACCACTCGCTAGGCGAGTGGTTCAGTAAAAGACTTCTTATGAAAACCCCCCGGCTCCGCCGGGGGATATTTATTGTTCCCCATGGAACGTCATTCAAAATAATCGGCGTATTCCTCGGTGAGCTTGGAGCCCAGACGGCGGATGCCGCCGTAAAGGTGGCGTTCCACCAGCGGCTCAAAGGCCGCCAGGTCGCACCGCTCGATGGCGTCGATGAGATTGTGGTGGTCGGCCACCACTTCGGCGAGCCCGCCGGTGGTCAGGGTGTCCAGCATCCGGAAGCGGCTGTAGTCGGCGTGGGCGTTCTGCAGGGTGCGCCAGAGATACATCTTGCCCATGGCAGAGAACCACGTTTCGTGGAGCCGGGTGTCAGCCTCGTAGAGACGGTTGAAGTCCAGCGTTTCGGCCTTGGCCAGCTCGTCGTAGGCGGCGGCACGCTGGCGGATGAGGGCGCGGTGCTCCGGTGTGCAGTGGGGCGCAAAGTCCCGCAGGACCCGGGCCTCTACCGCGATGCGCTCATAGATCAGCTCGTCCACGATGTCCCGGTTCAGCCGGGTGACGGTGGTGCCTTTGTACGGCACGATCTTCACCAGCCCGTTCTCCTGCAGCCGCTGCAGCACCACCCGGATGAGGGAGCGGGGCGCGCCGAAGCGGTTGCAGAGCGGGTTTTCGCTCAGCGAACAGCCGGGCCGGAGGGTCAGATCGATGATCTCCCGCTCGAGGACGGCGTATATTTCAGAATCTGTTTTATACTGTTGTTCCATTGTCGTTTTCCTGTCTGATGCCCCAAGCGGGCCATGTCCCGGGGACCGGGAGGCGGAAGTCCATTACCTTTCCGGTGTCGGGATGGATGAAGCGGAGCCGTGCGCTCTGAAGCGCAATGTCTCCCTTGATGCGGCTGCCGTATTTGCCATCGCCCCAGAGCGGGTGGCGGCGGGACGCGAACTGCACCCGTATCTGGTGGGTGCGCCCGGTGTGGAGGGTGATGTCCGCGAGGCTGGCGCTGCCGTCCGGGGCGGAGGCAGAAATGCGATATTCCAGCACAGCTTCCTTCACGCCCTTGCGCGGACGGCTCACCGGAAAAACACGGCCTTTCCGGCTGTCCTTGAATAAGTAGTCCCGCAGGACGCCTTCGGCGGGCAGCTTTTCGTCCGGCCCGCCTGCGATGAGGGCGCGGTATTGTTTCACGAAAGGCGGCGCGTCCGGTGTGCCGGCGTCAGGCTCGGCCCGGCCATCCTGTTCGGCATAAACCTGCTGGCTCTGCGTCACCTGCCGGCTGAGGGCGGCGGCTGCCTGCGGGGTCTTCGCGTAGACCATCAGACCCGACACGCCGGTGTCCAGCCGGTGGATGACGCCCACATAGGCGTCGGGCCTGTCCCAGAGCTTCCGAAGGGCGGCGGGTACGCCGTCCTCGCTGGAAAGTCCGGCGGGCTTGTCCACCACCACGAGGGCTGTATCTTCGTAGAGTATCACAGCCTGCCCTCGTCCACCAGCGCCTTGAGCTTGAGCACGCCCGCGATGGTCTTGCCGTCCTTGATCTCGCCGCTCATGACCATCTCGTAGGCTTTTGCCAGCGGGATGCGGTCGGGCGTCAGGAACTCATCGTCGTCCAGATGCATCTGGGTGGTGTGCAGGCCGGTGGCCACCCACATATAGATGATCTCGGTGTCATAGCCCACCGTGGGGTAGAACTCGCCCAGCGGGGTGTAGTGGTCGGCGGTCAGGCCGCACTCTTCGCCCAGCTCCCGCTTGGCGGCTTCGAAGGGGTCTTCGCCCTTTTCCAGCTTGCCGGCGGGCAGCTCCCACAGCTCCTGCTGCATGGCGTAGCGGAACTGGCGCACCATGCAGAGGGTGCCGTCCTCAAAATACGGTACGATGCAGGCCCCGCCGTGGTGGTGGACCACCTCCCGGATAGAAGTCTCACCGTTTTCCAGCAGAGCCACGTCTTTGGTCAGCGTGACCACCCGGCCTTCAAAGAGAACTTCGCTCGAGAGCGTCTTTTCAAAATGTGCAGCATCCATCGTTTTGTGCCTGTCCTTCCCTGCGCTGTGCGGCGCATGATACTATAGATAAAGTTTACGGCAGAATCTGTACAAATGTCAATTATAAATTTAGAATTTTGTAAGAAAAAGCCTCATGGATACTGGATTTTGGAGCATAACACCGTCATGGATGCAGCAAAGAACACATCTGTAAAAAAGCGCTAAAAATTTCTTGAATTTTTGTTGTGTTTTTACAGTCGGTTTGCGTTGCCTTTACCGGCGGAATTTGCTATTATATTAGATGAGCAATAGTGCCTTCATGGGGTTCTCCGGCCCCGGGCAGGGCTATTGCCCTCGATGAGCGTGTGCTTTTGTGGAGTTCTCCGGCTCCGGCGAAGTGCGGCGCTTATCAGTTGAGCAATACGTTTTTCAAAGGAGTTCTCCGGCTCCGGCAAAAAGACGTTTGCCCCGCGCAGAAGGTACCAAATTCTGAATGGAGGAAGAAAAATGCCTAGAGCAAAGCAAACTATGGATGGCAATACCGCTGCCGCTCATGTAGCATATGCCTACACGGACGTGGCTGCCATCTACCCCATTACCCCCTCTTCTCCGATGGCTGACTCTGTGGACCAGTGGTCCGCTCAGGGCCTGAAGAACATCTTCGGCAACCAGGTCAAGGTCGTCGAGATGGAGTCTGAGGCAGGCGCTGCAGGCGCTGTGCACGGCTCTCTGGGTGCAGGTGCTGTTACCACCACCTTCACCGCTTCTCAGGGCCTGCTGCTGATGATCCCCAACATGTACAAGATCGCTGCTGAGCAGCTGCCCTGCGTGTTCGATGTTTCTGCACGTACCGTTGCTACCCAGTCCCTGAACATCTTCGGTGATCACAGCGACGTTATGGCATGCCGCCAGACCGGCTTCGCAATGCTGGTCGAGAGCAGCGTGCAGGAAGTCATGGACCTGTCCCCTGTTGCCCATCTGGCAGCCATCGAGGGCAAAGTCCCCTTCCTGAACTTCTTCGACGGCTTCCGTACTTCTCACGAGTACCAGAAGATCGAGAAGTGGGATTACGCCGATCTGAAGGAAATGTGCAACATGGAGGCTGTCGAGGAGTTCCGTGCAAAGGCTCTGAACCCCGAGCACCCCAAGATGCGCGGTTCCCACGAGAACGGCGACGTGTTCTTCCAGCATCGTGAGGCCTGCAACTCTGTCTACGACGCACTGCCCGCAGTCGTCGAGAAGTACATGGCCAAGATCAACGAGAAGCTGGGCACCAACTACGACCTGTTCAACTACTACGGCGCACCCGATGCCGATCGCGTCATGATCGCTATGGGCTCTGTCTGCGACGTTGCTGACGAGGTCGTCGATTACCTGAATGCCAAGGGCGAGAAGGTCGGTATCGTCAAGGTCCGCCTGTACCGTCCCTGGGTGTCCTCCGCTCTGCTGAAGGTCCTGCCTGCTACCGCTAAGAAGGTCGCAGTTCTGGACCGCACCAAGGAGCCCGGCTCTCTGGGCGAGCCCCTGTACCTGGATGTCGCAGCTACCCTGCGTGAGGCTGGCAAGAATGATGTCATCCTGACCGGCGGCCGTTACGGTCTGGGCAGCAAGGACACTCCCCCGTCCTCCATCTTCGCTCTGTTCAAGGAGCTGGAGAAGGATCAGCCGAAGGAGCGCTTCACCCTCGGCATCACCGATGATGTCACCGGCCTGTCTCTGCCTGAGGTCAAGCCCGCTCCCATCACCGCAGCAGCTGGCACCAAGGAGTGCAAGTTCTGGGGTCTGGGCGGCGACGGTACCGTCGGTGCCAACAAGAACTCCGTCAAGATCATCGGCGACCACACTGATAAGTATGTTCAGGCATACTTCCAGTATGACTCCAAGAAGACCGGCGGCGTGACCATCAGCCACCTGCGTTTCGGCGACAAGCCCATCCGCAGCCCCTACTACATCAACCAGGCTGACTTCGTGGCCTGCCACAACCCCGCTTACATCCACATGGGCATGAAGATGGTCCAGGATGTCAAGCCCGGCGGCGTGTTCATGATCAACTGCCAGTGGAACGATGAGGAGCTGGGCCATCACCTGAACGCTGAGGCCAAGAAGTACATCGCTGACAACAACATCCAGCTGTACACCATCAACGCCATCGACAAGGCTATCGAGATCGGTATGGGCAAGCGCACCAATACCATCCTGCAGTCCGCTTTCTTCAAGCTGGCTGACGTTATGCCCATCGAGGACGCCGTCAACTTCATGAAGCAGGCAGCTCAGAAGAGCTACGGCAAGAAGGGTCAGGACGTCGTTGAGATGAACTGGAAGGCCATCGATGCCGGTGTTGACGCCATCCACAAGGTGGACGTCCCCGCTTCCTGGTCCAACCCCGAGGCCGATCCCGCTCCGAAGGAGCTGGCTGGCCGTCCCGAGCTGGTCAAGCAGATCCGCGACGTCATGGAGCCCATCGCTCGTATGGACGGCGACAGCCTGCCTGTCTCTGCTTTCGTTGCTAACGCAAACGGCGAGTGGGAGCAGGGTGCTTCTGCTTACGAGAAGCGCGGCACCGCTGTGAACGTCCCCGAGTGGGATGCTTCCAAGTGTGTTGGCTGCAACCAGTGCGCATTCGTGTGCTCTCACGCAACCATCCGTCCCTTCCAGCTGACCGCTGACGAGCTGGCAGCAGCTCCCGCACAGACCAAGAGCCGCGACAACAAGCCCGCTAACGAGTACAAGTTCGTTATGGCTGTGTCTCCTCTGGACTGCATGGGCTGCGGCGAGTGTGTCACCGTCTGCCCCACCAAGGCTATCCAGATGGTTCCTCAGGAGTCTCAGGCCGATCAGCAGGCAGTCTTCGACTACTGCGTCGCCAACATCTCCAAGAAGCCCTCTAAGTTCGCAGACGACACCGTCATCGGCTCTCAGTTCAACCAGCCGCTGCTGGAGTTCTCTGGCTCCTGCGCAGGCTGTGCTGAGACCTCTTACGCACGTCTGATCACCCAGCTGTTCGGCGAGAAGATGTACATCTCCAACGCCACCGGCTGCTCCTCTATCTGGGGCGGTACTGCTTCCATCTCTCCGTACACTGTCAACAAGGACAGCGGCCACGGTCCTGCATGGTGCAACTCCCTGTTCGAGGATAACGCAGAGCACGGCCTGGGCCTGTATCTGGGCCAGAAGACCGTCCGTGAGAACCTGATCAAGCGCATCGCTGAGGTCGCTGGTTCTGACAAGGCTTCTGCTGAGCTGAAGGCTGCCTTTGACGAGTTCATGGCAACCAAGAACAACACCAAGGCTAACGATGCCCCCGCTAAGGCTCTGATCGCTGAGCTGGAGAAGGCTGCTGCCGCTGGCTGCGCCGAGTCCGCTGAGATCCTGAAGAGCAAGGAGTTCATCGCCAAGAAGTCCGTCTGGATCTTCGGTGGTGACGGCTGGGCATACGACATCGGCTTCGGCGGTCTGGACCACGTCCTGGCTTCCGGCGAGGATGTCAACGTCATGGTCTTCGATACTGAGATGTACTCCAACACCGGCGGACAGGCATCCAAGGCCTCCAACATCGGCGAGGTCTGCCAGTTCGCTGCTGCTGGTAAGGAGATCAGCAAGAAGAGCCTGTCTGAGATCGCTATGACCTACGGTTACATCTATGTTGCTCAGATCGCTCTGGGCGCTAACATGAACCAGGCTGTCAAGGCTATCGCAGAGGCTGAGGCATATCCCGGCCCCTCCCTCATCATCGGCTACGCTCCCTGCGAGCTGCACGGTGTTAAGGGCGGCATGACCAACTGCCAGAACGAGATGAAGAAGGCAGTTGAGGCTGGTTACTGGAACCTGTTCACCTTCAATCCGGCCAACAAGGCTCAGGGCAAGAACCCCTTCACCCTGACCTCCAAGGCTGTGGATGCCGAGAAGTATCAGGCACTGCTGGCAAACGAGACCCGTTACAGCCGCCTGACTCGTGCATTCCCGGATCGTGCAAAGCAGCTGTTCGCTCGCAACGAGCAGGTCGCAAACGACCGTTACGAGCATCTGACCCGCCTGGTCGAGCTGTACAAGTAAACCAAAGTTCTTTTGACTCTGGCTGGAATTTTGCTGCAGCGGCACCTTAGTCCCGAAAGGGCGGCTGCTCCGTGCTGGCGATTACTGCGCAACGCAGCAGTACGAAACTGTGGCCCCGGCCAGAGAAGAAATAACAGGCTTATTTCTACGCAGAGACTGGAGCTTTGTACTCCAAACTGATTTCAACTCTCTGCCCGCCTCCGAACGCGTCGGGGCGGGCAGAGCCTGAAATACCAAAGCGCCCGCGAGGGTCCTTGAAAGCATACTTCGCGTGTGTCAGGAGCATAAGGTCTGTTCGCAGATACCTTGCCCCGCCTGCTGCATAAGACCTGCTTGCAGGGATCTTGCCGCAGTCAAAAACGGATCCCGTTTTTAGCGCCCCGCTCACTGGAAACAGTGTCCGGGGCGTATTTTTGTGTCTTTTACACTTTCTTCATAGGTTTTTCATGAAATCCGGTGCGGAATCTGCTATACTACAGCCATGAGGATTCGGGGCCGCAACCGATTCCTTGTACATGATTCCTCCTCACACCAAAGCAATATCCAAACACAGCGCCCTTTCCGGTGAAGCCGCAAGCACCGGAGAGGGCGCTGTGCGTTTTTTCTGCGTCAATATTCCGGAAATGGACGCCTTACAGGGTTGACCGGGCATTTGAGTGGAGATATAATAAACCTGTAGGCTAAGAAACTTAGTAAAACGAATTTGTGGAGGTGAACGCAGGACAATGGACCCGGATCATAGTCGAAGACGATGGAATGATGCGGCCGGAACGACCGCGAAAGGTGCTGCGTTCGCCTTTTTTGTACGCTGAACAGCGGAGTATCCGCTGTCCGGCTGCCGTACAAAAGAGGCGCAGCTTTGCGCGTGCAGATGGGCAGTGCGGCCCGGGGTCTGCGGCGCAGGAGCGGCGCTTTTTGCGTTGATGCGGCTGTGTCCTCCTGAGACAGAAAAGAGGAGGAACACAAATGGAAGAAGAAAAGAAGACCCCGGAGCGCGAAGAGGAACAGGCTCTTCCGGTGCAGGAGCTGCCCGCGGATATTCCCGATGAGGTGCGCCAGAAACTGGCCGAAGACCTGAATGAGCAGGCCACCGAAGACCTCAAGCAGGACGTCCGCGAGGCCGAAAAAGAGGAGGCCAACGACGAAGAAGTCAAGGCCAACCCCGAGATGCTGACCAAGAGCCGTCTGCTCAAGCTGCTCGTCAAGAAGCAGTACGTCAAGCTGCGCGAAGTGACCGAGGAAGAGCAGCCCGCCGACCTGGCCGAGCTGCTGGAAGAGCTGGACGAGAACAACCGCCTCGTGGTGTTCCGTCTGCTGAAAAAGGACGTTGCAACGGAAGCATTCGCCTATATGTCCGATGAGGCCCGCGACGACCTCGTGAATGCGTTCTCCGACGTCGAGCTGGTGAGCGCCATCGAGGATATGAGCCTTGACGATGCCGCCGACCTGCTGGAAGATATGCCCGCAGGCGTGGTCAAGCGGGTGCTGGAAAAGTCGTCCCGCCAGACCCGTGAGAGCCTGAACAAGCTGCTGAACTACCCCGAGAGCTCTGCCGGCAGCCTGATGACCCCCGAATACGTCCGTCTGCGGCAGGAGATGACCGTCAGTGACGCCTTCGCCGCTATCCGCAAGCAGGGCGAGAACGCCGAGACGGTCTACACCTGCTATGTGGTGGAGCGCAACCGCCTGCTGGGCGTCGTGTCGGCCCGCAGCCTGCTGCTGTCTGACCCCTCTACCCCCATCGTGGACATCATGGACGACAATGTCGTCACCGTGAAGGTCACGGATGACCAGGAGTTCGTGGCCCGCGAGATGCAGCGCTACGACTTCACCGCGATGCCTGTTCTGGACAACGAGGGCATGTTCGTCGGTATCATCACCATCGACGACGCCATCGACGTCCTGACCGATGAGAGCACCGAGGATATGCAGAAGATGGCAGCTATTCTGCCCGACGACGATGCCACCACCTACTTCGGCACCAGCGTCTGGACCCACGCCAAGCAGCGTATCCCCTGGCTGCTCATCCTGATGCTCTCTGCTACCTTCACCGGCATGGTCACGACCCACTACGAAGAGGCTTTCGTCAGCCTGCCCCTGCTGGTCTCCTTCATGCCCATGCTGATGGATACCGCCGGCAACTGCGGCAACCAGATCAGCACCCTGATGGTCCGCGGCCTCGCTCTGGGCGAGGTGGAGCCCAGCGACTTCCTCAAAGTTCTGGGCAAGGAGCTGCGGGTCTCCGCCATCGTCGGTGCGGTGCTGGGCCTCGTCAACGGTCTGCGCATCTACCTGATGTACACCTACCTCTACGCCGGCCAGTATGACAATGTCATCGGCTACGCAGTGGTCGTCAGCGTGTCGCTGTTCTTCAGCGTCATCCTCGCAAAGCTGGTGGGCGGTATGCTGCCCCTGGCCGCCAAGAAGCTGGGCGCCGACCCGGCCATCATGGCGACCCCCTTCATCACCACCATCGTGGACGCCTGCAGCTTGATCCTCTACTTCCAGATCGCACAGGCTGTCTTCCGCGGCATGATGTAAATATGTAAAACCGCCCCCGCTCAGGAAGTGCTGAGCGGGGGCGTTCTGTTTCCCAGATACAACAAGACCCCCGTCTGGCGCTTGCGGCGACGCCAGAGGGGGCCTTGCTGTTTGGGGTATTGCTTTGGTGTGAGGAGGAATCATGTGCAAGGGGCGGTTGCGGCCCCGCACCCTTGTGAGCTATAGTATACCCGAATTAAGGGCTGAAATCATGTCTTTCCTGTGAAAGATTTGTTAATCGGCCTGTGAAATTTTTGGAGACGGGAGCTGTCACTGTCCGGTGGATACATCATATACGCCAGTCGTCAGGAAGGGCTCGGCCTTGGAGCTGCCGCTGAGCCTGAACTGGATGGCCTGTCCCCCATCGGTGAAGGTGTAGATATTAGAGGCAAGGCCGGAGGTCTTTGTATAGGGGAAATATGCGGTAACAGAGTGAATGTTCCCTCGAGTCAGTCTGACCTGCTCCCCGATGTCGATAGAGCCCGAGTCACGGTTATGGAGCTTGAGCAGCTTGCAGGTAAGGGGCTTTGTCTGGGAGAAATAGGGCACCTCGCAGGAAAAGCAGGAGGCGTTGAAATCGCCGGTGTTTTTGGCCGTGTACAGGAAAAGCTCAATGCCCATCATGTTCTGACCATTCACCGTCTCCCGGGAAATAATGCTGCGGCAGGAAAGCCGGGAGATCGCCTGAGAGGATGTAAAATAAAAGACGTCGTCCGGGCTGCACGGCATAAACGGGCTGTCACTGCTGCTGTCACAGCCGGTCAATACCCCCCCCCCCGCTAAAATAAGCGAAGCAGCGGCGGTTTTCAGAAAATTGCGTCGAGAGATCTCAATACTCATAATAGCTGCCTCCAATAAATATTTGCGGAATGGAACTAGGGTTCCCTGAACTAATAATAGCGCAGAACGATGCAAAGAACAAGTAGCTGATGAAGTATATTTCAGGGGCTGACGAGTGCCGCGTGCTGACGGCCCATCTCCACATAAGCTTTTGCGTTCTCGATGTTGTGGGCCAGCTGGTCGTCCCGGATGGTCTTGATGACCCGGGCAGGCACGCCTACCGCCACCGAGTTGTCGGGGATGACCATTCCTTCAGGCACCAGCGCCCCGGCCCCGATGATGCAGTTTTTGCCCACGACGGCGTGGTTGAGGATGGTAGCATGCATCCCGATGAGGCTGTTGTCCCCCACCGTGCAGCCGTGGACGATGGCGCTGTGGCCTACGGTGACGTTTTTGCCCAGAACGACCTGCCCGCCGGGGTCGCAGTGGAGCACGGCGTTGTCCTGCACGTTGCTGTTCTCGCCCAGGATCAGCGCGCCCTCGTCGGCCCGCAGTACAGCCCCGTACCAGATATTCACGCCCCTGCCCAGCGTCACGTTGCCCAGCACCGTCGCATTCGCCGCCACAAAGACAGCGCCCTCATCCCGGGGCATTTTTCCACCAAAGGAGAGCATCATTGTTGAAAAACCACCTTTCTCTTTTGCTTCATTTATGGTATTCTTTATTATAGCTCTTATTGTCGGAGCAAGGAAGCCCCCAGGCTTCCGAAGGAGTATCAATTTATGCAGTTTCATCCCGTTGCGCGGCGGCTTCTGGCTCTGGTCCTGACCGCTGCATTCATGACTACAGCGGCGCTGTCCGGTTTCGCCGTCTACGCGATGCCCATTCAGGCCGCCTACCCGCAGGAATCCATCTACCTCTTCGATGCCGACACCGGCGAAGCTCTCGTGGAGCAGAACCCCGACCTTCCCCGCTGCGTTGCCAGCCTGACCAAGATGATGACGGCCCTTCTCGTGCTGGAAAGCGGCACCGACCTCAATGCCAGTATCACCATCCCGGCCAGCCTCACGCCGGAACTTCAGTCCATCCGGGCCAACCGGGGCCACACCATCGGCCTGCAGGCCGGCGAGACGGTGCGCCGCATCGATATGATGTACGCCATGCTCCTGCCCAGCGCCAACGACGCAGCCAGCGTGCTGGCCGTCGATACCTCCGGCAGTCTGGCCGCCTTCGCGGCCCAGATGAACGTCCGGGCCAGCCAGCTGGGCTGTAAGGCCACTCATTTCACCTGCCCCCACGGCCTCTACGACGGCGGCAACTACTCCACGGCCCGCGATATGGCGAAGATCGCGCTGGCCTGCTATGCGGACCCGACCTACCGCCAGATAGCGGACACGGTGTCCTATGAACTGCCCGCCACCAACCTGCATCCGGCCCGGACGGTCACGACCACCAACAAGCTTTTGCAGCCCGGCAGCGGCTATTACCGCAGCTACGCCCACGGCATGAAGACCGGCTTCACCACCCAGGCCGGGCGGTGCTTCGTCACCTTTGCCCAGAAGGACGGCCATACGTACGGGCTGGTCATCCTGGGCTCGAACTCCCAGAATATCTTCCGGGAGGCGGCAGAGCTGTTCGACTGGGCCTTTACCAGCCCCGAACTGCACCCCGCCCCGGCAGAGCCAGAGGCCGAACCCGAGAAGCACGGGCTGAGTGCATTCTGGCACAAAGTGTTTGGCTGATGTTTGAATGTTAAGGAGGACAAGCCTATGAATCGACCCACCTTCCTGCGCCGGAGCACGGCGCTGCTGCTCACGCTGGTGCTGATGGTCTGCGCCGCCCTGCCCGGGTCTGCCGCTTATCAGATGCCCATCCAGACGGCCAGCGACACCGAGTCGGTCTATCTCTTCAATCTGGATACCGGCAAGCCCATCCTCAGGCAGAACTCCGACCAGCAGCGCTACATCGCCAGCCTCACCAAGATGATGACGGCCCTGCTCTTCCTCGAGAGCGGCAAGGATATGAACGCTGAGATCACCATCCCCACCAGCCTGACCCAGGAGTTCAAGGACATCCAGAACGCCAACGGCTCCACCATGAACCTCCGCATCGGCGAGACGGTGCGCCGCATCGACCTGCTCTACGGTCTGCTGGTGGCCAGCGCCAACGACGCGGCCAGCGTCATCGCCAGCGACGTCTCGGGCGGCGACCTGACGGCCTTCGTGGCCCAGATGAACGCCCGCGCCAAGGAGCTGGGCTGCACGGATACCACCTTCTCCTGCGTCCACGGCCTGTACGACTACGGCAACGTCTCCACGGCAGAGGACCTTGCAAAAATTGCCGCTGCCTGCTACGCCAACGAGACCTATATGCAGGCCGCGAACACCCTCACCTATACGCTGCCCGCCACGAACCTGCACCAGAACGAGCGGACCATCAAGGCCACCAACCTCATGCTGGACCCGGAGTATGCCTATCACCGCGACTATGTCCGGGGCATGAAGACTGGCTTCACCACCCTCGCAGGCCGGTGCTTCGTCACCTTTGCCCAGCAGGACGGCCACACCTACGGCCTCGTGGTGCTGGGCAGTGATATGAACAACATCTACCGCGAGTGTGCGGAGATTTTGGACTGGGCCTTCTCGAGCTTTTCTGACCGTCAGCTCGTGGACACGGAGACGGTGCTCACCACTATCCCGCTGACCAAGTGCCGCACGGAGGAAGCCGTGGAGCTCTACGCCGCCAGCAGCCTCAGCGGCTACGGCCACGCCGACGATGAAGTGACCTTCGAGTTCTCGGTGCCGGAGAGCACTTCGGCCACCGTCAAGGAGGGTGCTGTGCTTGGTACGGCCACCGTCTACCTCGACGGCTACGAGATGGGAACGGTGGACCTTGTGACCCACAAAGAATATGTGTCTGACTTTCGCACCGACGCCAAAACGACCCTTCTTCTCATGGCCGCGCTCATCGGCATCCTCATCGTGCTGGGCTTCCTGACGATGGTGGCCGGCGGCGGTTCGCTGAACCTGCGGCGGCGGAGTCGGTCCCGCAGAAGATAATAGGATCAAATAGCAAGAGCAAAAGCTCCCCGGAAGGGGAGCTTTTGCTTTATCCAAGCTTCGCTGCAAGAACGGAAAGTGTGATTTTGGGGTTCACCTGCGCGGCGAGCCGCTGAATGGCCGCATCGGCCAGCGAGAGGGCGCGGCGGGCGGCGTCAGCCGTCAGAGGGGTGCTGGCGCACCCCCGGAGCCCGGCGGCGGCCACGGCCCGGAAATCGCCCAGCAGGGCCGCTGCTGCGGCCTTGTCCTTCTCGTACCCGGCCAGCAGGACGGCGGCGGCATAGCTGTCGTGAGCCGCCGCGGCCTTGGCCAGCGTCAGGGCCTTTTCCACCTGTTCCCGGCGGGCGTCGTCCCGGGCAGCGGCGAGCACTGTGCCGATGTGGCCGTCGAACAGCTCACTGTAGAGCCGGGCCTGCTTTTTGTCCACGCCCTGCCCGATGCACCACCGGGCGCATTCCTCAGGGCTGACCGGGGCCACGGCGAAGCTGATGCAGCGGCTGCGGATGGTGGGCAGCACACCGGCCAGCGAATCTGCCGTCAGCAGGAAGAGCACGCCTTCCGGCGGCTCCTCCATCACCTTCAGCAGGGCGTTGGCGGATTCCTCGTTCATCCGCTCCACATGGTAGAGCAGGACGGCGCGGCCCTCGGCGGAGAGGCTCGTATTGAAAATTTCAGTGCGCATGGCCTTGACCTGGCTGACGAGATACCGCCCGCCCGAGCCCATGCCGGTGACGGAGATGGCTTCCCGCACCACGCCGGTCTCGATGCGGCCGCTGTCGCGGTCGCCGGCTTTGCCCACGGCACGGCAGCATTCGCCCCGCAGAAGGGCCTCAGCAGGCGCGCCGCCTGCCGGGTAAAGATAGTCTGCCGCCACGCACCGGGCCGCGTAGCCCGCGCCCAGGCCCGTCTCGCCCACCAATAACACGCTGTGGGTCAGGCGGCGGCTGCCCAGCATCAGGCGGACGCTGTCTTTCAGGGCCGCATTGCCCGCAAGGCGGTCTATCATCATCTGCGGCTCACCTCCGGTTCTTCCGCTTCCACTGCTCCCGGCGTATCCACGCCCGGACGCTGCGCAGTGCCTGCGGCCCGAAGAAGAGCACAAACCCCAGCATACTCAGCAGATAGCTCACCTTATACAGCCACCCGGCGGTGAGGAAGCTGAACAGCCACATGGCAGCGGCAAACAGGCCGAAATACTTCACCCTTACCGGGATGACGAAGAACAGCAGCACCTGCACCTCGGGGTAGAGCATGGCGAAAGCCAGCAGCAGCGACAGCGACAGGCAGTAGGTGTCGGCGGGGATGCCGGTGACGAGACAGCCCAGCACGGTGCCGATCATCCCCAGCAGGAAGTAGAGGTTGAAGCGGAAATCGCCCCATTCCTTTTCCAGCGCCGTGCCGATGAACCATGTGAAGTAGATGCCGAGGATGACGCTCAGCGGCCCGCCCCCCGAAAACGGGATAAAGACGAAGGTGATGAGCCGCCACACCTGCCCCATCAGCAGCAGGCTCCGGCTCAGGCCGAGATAGACTGAGATGAATTGGTTGACGAACAGCTCGATGGCGTAGACTAAGATCTGTCCGCCTACGATGATAGAGATGAGGTTGGGGATGCAAAAGCGGCCGTATTTCCGCTCAAGGCGGGAGATCCAGTTCATAGACAGAAGCCTCCGTGAAAAGAATTTTTGCGGCCCATGTCCGGGGCCGTTTTCTGTTTTTCATTGTATCATGTTTGCCCGGCCCATTCAAGAAAATCCGTGGGAAGTGCGGGGCTCCATTTTGGTGCGTTATCGGAAGAGTATCCCATCTGGAATGATTTTTTAACTTTTTCCACTGGGTTTTCCACCGATTTTGTGAAAAAGAAGTGGGGTTTCCCACAGTGTTTTCCACTTTTTCCACCGAGTTTTCCACAGAAAATTGAGCTTTGGGTTATACACGATGTATTCCAAAACGGGAAAAGAGGGAAAATCTGGGGAGAAAAGAGGTCACAGAGCCTTTTTTTGAAAAGAAAGTCGAGGCCAAAAATTTATTTTCTGCGGCGTTTCGCGCTTGGGGCAAAAGCGCCTCTCCCCTCTGGAATTTTTGGCGCAGGAGTTTTCCACAAACGCTGCCCGGCAAAAACCATGTGTGGAAAACCGTGGGAAAACCCGGGTTTTCCACAAACTTCGCAGGGAGAAAGAAAAGCGCCCCCGGGGCCGGACGGCCCGCAGAGGCGCTGGAATGCTGGAAAAATTATACGGCCCCGTAGATGCCGTGGACGGAGACTTCGCCGGTGAAGACCTTCTCCTCGCCGCTGTCGGTGCGGACGATGAGCTGGCCGTCGGCGTCCACATCGATGGCTGTGCCGCTGCCTGTGCCGCCGCCCGGCAGATCGAAGGTGACGTGGCGGCCCAAGTTGACGCAGGCCGCCTTGTACTCGTCCCGGAAGGGAGCGAAGCCCTCCCGCGCGAAGGTGTAGAGCGGACGGTCAAAGCCGAAGTCCGTCAGCGCCTCGGCCAGCCACTGGGGGTCGGCGGCAAGGTCCACTTTCGCGCCCTGCAATTCGAGGGAGGTGCCGTTGGGCAGGTTTGCGGCGTCGAAATAGCTCTGGGGCTGTGCCAGATTGATGCCGATGCCGCAGACGATGCCCCGGCCCTGCATCTGGAAGCCGTAGCTGACGCTCTCGCAGAGGATGCCCACGATCTTCCTGCCGTTCAGCAGCAGGTCATTGGGCCATTTTATCTGGCAGTCCACGCCGTAGCGCTGGGCCAGCTGATCGCGGACGGCAAGGCTTGCCAGCAGCGGCAGGGTGGCAGGCTGGGCCAGCGGCTCCCGGATGACCGCCGTATAATAGAGGGCGCGGCCCTCGGCGTTCACCCAGCTGCGGCCCAGACGGCCCCGGCCTGCGGTCTGATTGGTGGTGTATACCGCGCCCACCGGGCCGAACTCTTCAAAATGCTCTTTTGCGTAAGCGTTGGTGCTGCCGCACTCGGACAGCCAGCGCACCTCGTTGATGCTCATGCTTTGGGTACCTCTTTGTGCTCGTGGCTGACCACCTTGCCGTCGGCAAGGGTCAGGATGCCGTAGGTGTTGGGGCCGGTATAGCACCGGCCGCAGGAGCCGGGGTTGAACAGGAACACCCCGCCCCGCTCTTCTGCCACTGGGATGTGGGTGTGACCGAAGAGAGCGACGTTCGCGCCCCGGGCTGCGGCTGCGTCAGCCAGCGTGTCGAGGTCGTATTTCACCCCGTACATATGGCCGTGGGTGTAGAAGACGACTACCCCGTCAAAGGCGGCAAGCCCGTCCAGCGGCTCCAGCGCACCGAAATCGCAGTTTCCGGCTACCGCATAAGCCCGCAGAGAGGGGTAAAAGGTGAGCGCCTGCTCGAGGTCGCGCAGGCCGTCGCCCAGAAAGATGAGCGCGTCGATGCTGTCCGCCTCGGCAGCCAGAATGTTTTCGATGGCCAGACGGCTGTTGTGGCTGTCGCTCAAAATCAGAAGTTTCGTCACGGGAAAAGGATCCTCCTCAAATTTTATTCCGGGTCGCGCTGCTGGATGGTCAGCAGTGCCTTATATACTTCGCTCTTGGAGTAGGGCGTCCCCTGAGCTGCGGCCTTGGCGGCGGCAGTGGGGCCGAAGCCCTGTCCGGTCAGCTCGAGGGCGCGCTGTGCGGCCTGCTCGAGGGTCATTTCTGCTTCCGGCTCTGTGGAAGCCGGCGCACCGGCCATGACCAGAACATACTCGCCTCTCGGCTCGTTGGCGGCGTAGTGGGCCTGTGCCTCCCCGAGGGTGGTCTTCCAAATCTCTTCGTGGAGCTTGGTCAGCTCACGGCAGAGGGTGATGCTCCGCTCCGGGCCGAAGGCGTTCACGAGGTCGTCCAGCGTCGTGCGCAGCTTGTGGGGTGCTTCGTAGAAGATGACGGTCCGCTTTTCACCCAGAAGCTCAGCAAGACGTTCTTTCTTCTGCTTCCGGTTCACAGGCAGGAAGCCCTCGAACACCCAGCGGGAGGTGTCCTGGCCCGAGACGGCCAGCGCCGTCACGCAGGCGGACGCCGCCGGGACAGGCACGACTTTGATGCCCCGGGCCAGCGCGTCCCGCACGATGACCTCGCCCGGGTCAGAGACGCAGGGCATTCCGGCGTCAGAGCAGAGGGCGCAGTTCTCGCCCGCCTCAATGCGGCGCAGGATGCCCTCGCCCTTCTGCAATGCGTGCTCGTAGTAGCTGACCATCGGCTTTTTCAGGCCCAGATAGTTCAGCAGCCGCATGGTCACGCGGGTGTCCTCGGCGGCCACGAAGTCCGCCGCGCCGAAGGTGGCGGCCACGCGGGGCGGCATGTCGTCCAGATTGCCGATGGGGGTTGCCACGATATAAAGAATACCGGCCATGATTGACCTCCCTGATGTTGTTATTTTACTTCTCCGTACATCGCCGCCCCGGCGGTGATGAGCACATCCGGTTCGATGCGCAGGCCGGTGCGGCGGTTTTTCTGGGCTTCTACAAGAAAAAGCCACGGCGCGGCGTCAGGCTTATTCTTCACAAAAGCCAGACGCTTCGGCTCGAGGCGGTGCGCCCGCAGCACAGCCAGCACCTCGGCCAGACGCTCAGGCCGATGGCAGAGGGAAAGCTTTCCGCCGTCTTTCAGCAGGCGGAAACCGCAGGCGCAGACATCCTCGAGGGTGCAGTCCGTCTCGTGGCGGGCCGTGGCACGGCCCGCGTCGGTGCTCTGCGGCCCGGCGGTAAAGTAGGGCGGGTTGCAGGCGCAGACATCGAACTGGCCCTCCCCTTCCCGGAAGGTGCGCAGGTCGGCGAGATAAGGGGTGATGTGCCCGATGCCCTGCGCGGCCACAGCCTCCTGTAAGAGCGCACTGGCCTCGGGCTGCAATTCCACGGCGGCGCAGGGGCCGCGATGGCCCCGGTCGTGCCACTCAAGGCTCACGATGCCGCAGCCGGAGCACAGGTCTGCCGCCTTCTGGCTGCGCCGCGGCTCGCAGAAACGGGCCAGCAAAAGCGCGTCCGAGCCGAACCGGTGGACGGCGGAGCAGTATACTTCTGTTTTATTATACAAAATCTCGGTAGAATGTTCCATACGCCCAGCCGAAATCCTCCGACAAAATATTGTGTCCCGAAAGATGAAAAAATTATGCAAGAAAGAAAAGCAGCAGACCCGCCTGGCAGGTCTGCTGCTTTTGATGCGTTATTCGCGCGCTATCTGCTAAAAATTATTCAGCGGTGATAGCACCGGTGGGGCAAGCGCCCTCGCAAGCGCCGCAATCGATGCAAGCGTCTGCGTTCACAACTGCAACGCCGTTCTCAACAGCGACTGCACCAACGGGGCAAGCGCCCTCGCAAGCGCCGCAGCCAACACATGCGTCAGAAACCTTGTGTGCCATAATAGAACTCTCCTTTATCTCCCCGTGCTCAGTATTTATGAAGAAATCTGCCCCTGCACGGCTCTGGCAGACCCCTCGGAAATCGTATCCTTGACTGCATTTTAACAAAGCCGTTTCAAAAAGGCAAGACTAACCGTACCCGCCCAAAAGCAATTTTTCGTTTTTTGGTGGGTTGCACAAAAGCACAGGCTAACTTTTGGAGAAATTTGAAGAGGTTTTTTGGCGAAAATCACGAAGCAAAGTTAGTTTTAACAGACTAACCGTTCGGAGACCCCGCCATTTCCAGCCTCTTATTTTTTATCTTTTCTGCCGCAGCCGGGGCAGGACGAGGTGCCGTCGGCGTTGGCCGAAGCCACCACCGGGGCGGGATTGCGCACACCGGAATAATCGTCGTCCGGGTCGGGGCGGCGGGGTGCGCGCTTGCCGCCGGAGATATACTCGCAGACGCTCACCTTATAGTACCGGGGCGCGAAGGCCTCGGTGCCGCAGCGCACCCGCAGATAGCCGGAGATGGGGTTGACCTCGAGCACGGTGCCGAGGCCGTCCGGCGTGCGGACGGTGCTGCCCACCATGGGCATGATGCTGTTCAGGTACTCGTAGGCGCTCTCCTCGTAGGCCAGGCAGCACATCAGGCGGCCGCAGGCACCACTGATCTTGGTCGGGTTGAGGGAAAGACCCTGCTCTTTTGCCATCTTGATGGAGACGGGCTGAAAGTCTTTCAGGAAGCGGCTGCAGCAGAAGGGCTGGCCGCAGATGCCCAGACCGCCGATCATCTTGCTCTCGTCGCGCACGCCGATCTGGCGCAGCTCGATGCGGGTGTGGAAGATGCCGGCCAGATCCTTGACCAGCTCACGGAAGTCCACGCGGCCGTCGGCGGTGAAATAGAACATGATCTTGGAGCGGTCGAGGGTGTATTCGGCCTCCACCAGCTTCATTTCCAGCCCGTGGCGGGCGATGCACTCCTGGCAGGTGTGGTAGGCGCGCTTCTCATCCTCGCGGTTCTGGCGCATCCGGCGCACATCCACGCTGTCGGCCATCCGGGTGATGGGCTTGAGGGCCTTGGGGACAGCGGAGTCGGCGATCTCCTTCACGCCCTGCACCACTTCGCCGCACTCCACGCCCCGGGCCGTCTCGACGATAACATAGTCGCCGGTCTTGATGGGGGTGTCTGCGGGGTCAAAATAATAGGTCTTGCCGTTGTCCTTGAAACGGACGGATATAACTTTCTTCATAGCATTCCTCTTTGGGGTCGTATCGAACGTATATAAGCCCGGAACATGGGCCTTGAGAAGTCTGGATAGGCGCTGTGCCTGAAATTGCGATAAAATTCCATTCTGCATTCTAGTATAGCATAATCCGGCCCGTATTTCCACGAAATATGGCAAGAAAGTAGCCGGGATCTTCCCATTGACTTCCTAAACGAAGGTGGATTAAGGAAAGTTTTGTTAAATATTAACTTCAGGACTATTGCAAGGGAGATTCCCTCGTGTATAATAGGAACGATAAGAAGCGTTCAGAGGGTGCTGCCGTGGTTGCGGCGTACCTTTTGCCGCGCGGCGGCATAAAAAAGAAATGGATAGGAAATCATGGAAAAATTCAGTGTCAAAAAGCCGTTCACCATCCTTGTTGCGGTCATCATGGTCCTGCTGCTGGGCTTCGTGTCCATCACGAACCTGCAGACGAACCTTCTGCCCGACATCAGCACGCCATACCTCATGGTGGTCACTGTCTACCCCGGTGCCAGCCCGGAGCGTGTGGAGTCAGAAGTCTCCGATGTGATGGAGAACGCGCTGGGTACAGTGTCCGGCGTCGAGAGCATCACGGCGACCTCGGCAGAAAACTACAGCCTTCTGCTCATGAAATTTGCCGAAGGCACCGACATGAACAGCGCGATGGTCAAGACCTCCAACAAGGTGGACCAGACCGCGTCCAGTCTGCCCGGCACCTGTCTGACCCCCTCCATCATCGAGTACAGCCTGAACATGAACGCCTTTATGACGGTGGCTGTCAGCCGGGAGGGCAGCGATGTCTACAATCTGTCGGACTTCGTGGATAACACCCTCGTGCCTTATGTGGGCCGCACCGGCGGCGTTTCCAGCGTGTCGGCCAACGGCCTCATCGAAAAGATGGTGCAGGTGCAGCTGAATCAGGATAAGATAGACGAAGTGAACGCCCGCCTGCTGGAACTCATCGACACCCAGCTGGCCGATGCCCGCGCCCAGCTCGATGACGCCGAGGCACAGATCGCCGAGGGCCGCGCCGAGTACGAAAAACAGCTGAAAAATTTCGGCAACACCGTCTCCGATACGGTCATGGCCCAGATGGGTACGGAGGTGGCCGACGCCGTCACCGTCGTGCGCGACCAAGCGCAGGCTTTGCTGAGCAGCATCAACCAGCTCATCGGCGTGGTCAATGAGCCGGAGATCCAGCAGGCCCTCATCGACGTCCGCGACGGCCTGAAGCGGGTCGTGGACCAGTTCAACCAGACCGGTATGCGGGACATCGACTCCCTCATCGAGATCGTCGGCGAGCTGCGCGACATCACCGATAAGCTCACCGCCGCTCTGCAGGAGCTGCAGGGCCGTCTGGGTACCAGCGACGGCACCGTCTCCGACCTTGCCGACGAGCTGGAAGTCTCCAACAGCCTGAGCACCATTTATAAGACTCTGGACGAGGTCATCAAAGCCATGGACAATGTCCCCGGCCTGATGAACCAGTTCTCCGTCGCTCTGGGCAGCTATTCCAGCCAGCAGCTCAGCGCCTATATGCAGTTCACCGAGGCCCGGGAGAAGCTGAAGGACTACGAAAACCAGCTGGAAGACGCCAAGCAGCTCTACGAGGAGACCAAGGAAAAGGCCCTTGCCAGCGCCGATGTGGCCAAGCAGCTGGACATCAAGACCCTCGCCCAGCTCATCTACGCCCAGAACTTCTCGATGCCTGCCGGCTATGTTGCCGATAAGAGCGGCGAGTCCTGGCTGCTGAAGGTCGGCGAAGAGTACGACAGCGTTTCGGACATCGAGGGTGCACTTCTGCTCCACGTCGATGGCTTCGGCGATGTCCGCCTCTCCGATGTGGCCGACGTGGCCGTCATCGACAACGCCGAGGCCAGCTATACCCGCCTGAACGGGGAGCGGGCCGTGGTGCTGAAAATTTTCCGCAACGCCAATTCCAGCGCCAGCAGCGTCTCGGACGGCTGCCTGAATGCCTTCAAAGAGCTGCAGGCTCAGTATTCTGACCTTCACGTCGTCGTCCTGTCCAATCAGGGCAACTACATCACCATCATCGTCAACAGCATCATCAGCAGTATGCTGGTGGGCGCTGCGCTGGCCATCATCGTGCTGGCCATCTTCCTGAAGGACATCAAGCCCACCCTCGTGGTCGGCGTCAGCATCCCGCTGTCCGTCCTGTTCGCCGTCGTTCTGATGTACTTCACCGGCCTCGACATGAACATCATGACGCTGGCGGGCCTGTCGCTGGGTGTCGGTATGCTGGTGGATAACTCGGTGGTCGTCATCGAGAACATCTACCGTCTGCGGGGCCGGGGCGTACCGGCGGCCCGCGCCGCCGTGCAGGGCGCTCGTCAGGTGGGCATGTCGGTCGTGGCCTCCACCCTTACTTCGGTCTGCGTCTTCCTGCCGGTGGTGTTCGCCTCCGGCACGGTGCGCAGCCTGCTGCAGCCCATGTCCATGTGCATCGGCTACTGCCTAATGGCCTCTCTCATCGTGGCCATCACCGTCGTGCCTGCCGCTGCTTCCACTGTCCTGAAAAAGGCTGAGCCGAAGCGTCTGGTCTGGTTCGAAAAGATTCAGGATAAGTATGCCCACAGCCTCGAGTGGTGCCTGCAGCACCGCGCTCTGCCGCTGCTGGCCGCTGTCGTGCTGCTGGCCTTCTGCGGCTGGAAGGTCTTCTCCATGGGCGTCGTCCTTCTGCCCGAAATTTCCAGCAATGAGGCCACCATCGCCCTCTCCACCGACGACGGCCTGACCAAAGAGGAATCCTACGGTGTGGCCGGACAGGTCGTTGAGGCCGTCATGGCCGTGGACGGCGTGGAAGAGGTGGGCGTCACCACCGATACCACTGTGGCCGGCATCGACATCGGTCAGCTGGGCCTGCCCAGCGCTATTACCGACCTGCTGAGCGCCGCCAACAGCTACGGCAGCTACCAGTTCAACGTCATGCTGGACGAGTCACTGTCCTCTACCCGGATCGCCGCCGTGGAGCAGGCCCTGAATGATGCCGTTTCCGGCGTCGAGAACTGCACCGGCACCGTCGAGATCAGCGGTATGCAGGACCTGACCAGCCAGCTGAGCAGCGGCCTCTCTGTCAAGATCTACGGCCCCGACGCCGATACCATTACCGCACTGGGCGATAAGGTCGTCCAGATGGTCAACGACACCGAGGGCTTCGCCAATGCCGCCACCGGCCTCGGTCAGGGCGATGCGACCATCAATCTGGACATCGACCGCGACAAGGTCCGCGCCTATGGCCTGACGGTTGCGCAGGTCTACCAGCAGATCGCCGCCAAGCTCACCACCACCACGACGGCGGAGACGCCCGTCACGGTAGACGGCTCCACCATGAAAGTCCAGATCAGCGATAATCTTGACCCTATGACCAAGGAAAACATGATGGACATGACCTTCACCACCAGCGTCATGGACGCCACCGGCACCACCACCACCGGCACCTGCACGCTGGGCGATATTGCTTCCTGGACGACGGGTACTGCCCCCGACTCCATCACCAGCGAGAACCAGACCCGCTACATCACGGTGACGGCAGACACGCTGGACGGCTACAACACCACGGTCCAGTCCCGCGTGCTGCAGAAGACGCTGGACGCCTTCGCCCTCACCGATGAGATGCCCGAGGGCTGCTCCTTCTCGCTGGGCGGCGAGTCCTCCACCGTCAACCTGATGGTTGACGAGATGGTGCAGTGGATGGCCCTGGCCCTGCCCTTCGTCTATCTGGTCATGGTGGCTCAGTTCCAGAGCCTGCTGTCCCCCTTCATCGTCCTGTTCACGGTGCCGCTGGCCTTCACCGGCGGCCTGCTGGGTATGCTGGTCACCGGCCAGCAGCTGACCATGATCTCCCTGATGGGCTTCATCGTCCTGATGGGTACCGTCGTCAACAACGGCATCGTCTTCGTGGACTACGCCAACCAGCTGCGTCTGGGCGGTCTGGAGCGCCGTGCGGCCCTTGTCGCCACCGGCAAGACCCGTATGCGTCCTATCCTCATGACCACTCTGACCACCGTTCTGGCCATGCTGCAGATGGTGTTCAGCAACGATATGGCGAGCCAGCTCATGAGCGGCATGGCCATCGTCATCATCTGCGGCCTGAGCTACGCCACCCTGATGACCCTGTACATCGTCCCCATCCTCTACGACATCCTCTTCAAGAAGCCGCCGCTGGTGGTCGATGTAGGTGACGACGGGATGGACGACATCCCCGATGATGCCGCCGAGTATATCGCGCAGTCGAACGCCGCCGAGGCTCAGCCCGCCCAGCCGGAGGCCTGAGGCAATCTCCTATCTATATAGAATAAGTATCTGCCCCGAAACCGCTGCACAGTCTGATGTGCGGCGGTTTCTTTTGTTCCCTGATAGCAGCAGCGTCCTTGCCCTCTCAGGCGCTTCGCGCCAGCTCTCCCAAAGGGAGAGCCTTTTAAGATGAAAGGCGTTTTCGCAATATGTCCAAAAAATCTCTCGAAATTTTGGAAGATAAATCTAAAAGCATTCTCACACAAGTCTGGAAAACTGTGCTATAATCATAATTATGGACGAGGTTGGGGCTGCGCTGCCCTGACCGAAAATAATGAAGAAGGAGGCGAGCCTTATGGCACAGTTCCGCTCCAAGCCCTTTGGTGTGACCAAAAACGGCGATAAGGTGGATGAATACATCATCTCCAATCCCGGTGGACTTGAGGTCAGCGTGCTGAACTATGGCTGTGTGATCAAAAATCTCTTCGTCCCTACAAAAACGGGTCTGGTGGATGTGGTCGTCGGACACGACACCCTCGCCGACTATGAGGCGGATTTCAACTCATCCGGCAGCACCTGCTGCGGTGCGTTCGTGGGCCGGTACGCCAACCGCATTGAAAATGCGGAATTTTCTCTCAGCGGCAAGACCTACAAGCTGGAAGCCAACAATGGCAAAAATCACCTGCACGGCACCTTCCCCCGCAAAATTTACGATGTGAAGATGTTCGGCGACACCCTTTTGATGGAGACCGAAAGCCCGGCGGGCGAAGACGGTTTCCCCGGAAATCTGAAGGTCAGTGTGCGGTATATCCTCACGCCGGACAACACCCTGCGGATGGACTACCGTGTGTCCACCGACGAGGACACCATCATCAACCTGACCAACCACACCTACTTCAACCTCGACGGCGGCGGCAATGTGCTGGGCCAGAAGCTCCGCATTTACGCTTCCAACTACCTCGAGGGCAACAACGAGACCTGCCCCACGGGCAAGATCCTGCCTGTGGACGGTACGCCGATGGACTTCCGCACCGGAAAGCCTCTGGGACGCGACCTCGACACCGGCTTCTACCAGACCACCATGGCGGGCGGCGGCTTCGACCACTGCTATGTCCTCGACCGGCCCCGGGGTGCCAGCCAGAGCCTCTGCGCCTGGGCGTCCAGCGACAAGACCGGCATCAGCATGAAGCTGTACACCACCCAGCCGGGCATCCAGCTCTACACCGGCAACTTCCTGCAGAACTGCCCCTCCCCCGGCAAGGGCGGCGTCCCGCTGGAAAAGTACGGCGGCTTTGCCCTTGAGACTCAGCACTTCCCCTGCAGCCCCTCTCACCCGGAGTTCCCGACGACGGTGCTGCGGGCAGGCAAAGTCTTCCGAGCCAACACTACGCTCCGCTTCTTCACCGGCCGTCAGTGCGGCCGTTTATAAGCAAATATCAGCCGCAGCAAAGGGCAGCTCTCTTGCGGGAGCTGCCCTTTGCTGTTTTTTTGGGGTGTCCTCTCCATGCCTTGCGGACTAAAAATCTTTGCAGTTCATCAGACTGGCTGAAAAGATGCAACAAAAATACATTTTAATAAAAGAGCCGGTACTTGATTCTCTGTGCAAAAAGCGGTATCCTTTAGGCAGGCAGAGCACAAGGGCTCTGTGCGAAGCAACATTTGGAACAAGAGAGGTACTGGACATGGCTATTTTGGTTTCCGGCGGCGCAGGCTACATCGGCAGCCACACCTGCATCGAGCTTCTGAATGCCGGCTACGACGTCGTCGTGGCAGACAATTACTATAATGCATCCCCTGTGGTCCTCGACCGCGTCAAGCAGATCACCGGCAAGGACTTCCGCTTCTATCAGGCCGATATGACCAAACACGAGGATGTGGAGAAGATCTTCGCCGAGTGTCCCGACATCACGGCGGTCATCCAGTTCGCAGCCTATAAGGCTGTCGGCGAGAGCGTGTCCAAGCCCATCGAATACTACTACAATAACCTCAACTGCACGCTGGTCATCCTGGATGTGATGCGCAAGCACAACTGCCACAACTTCGTGTTCAGCTCTTCCGCCACCGTCTACGGCGACCCCGCCAGTGTGCCGATCACCGAGGACTTCCCCGTGGGTGCCACCACCAACCCCTACGGCACCACCAAGGCCATGACCGAGCGCATCCTCACCGATGTCTGCAAGGCGGACCCCACCCTGAACGTGGCTCTGCTGCGCTACTTCAACCCCATCGGCGCCCACAAGTCCGGCCTCATCGGCGAGGACCCCAACGGCATCCCCAACAACCTCATGCCCTACATCGCCAAGGTGGCTGTGGGCAAGCTGGAAAAGGTCCATGTCTTCGGCAATGACTACCCCACTCCCGACGGCACCGGCGTCCGCGACTACATCCATGTCGTGGACCTGGCCCGCGGCCATGTCTGCGCCATCAAGAAGCTGGAAACGAACTGCGGCCTCTTCATCTGCAACCTCGGCACCGGCAAGGGCTACAGCGTGCTGGATGTCATCCACGCCTTCGAGAAGGCCTGCGGCAAGCCCATCCCCTACGTCATCGAGGCCCGCCGCCCCGGCGACATCGCCGAGTGCTATGCTGACCCCACCAAGGCCAAAAACGAGCTGGGCTGGGTGGCTGAGTACGGCATCGAGGAAATGTGCGCCGACAGCTGGAACTGGCAGAAGAAGAACCCTGACGGCTACCACACCGCGAACTGAATAAAAAACGATAAGAGCCTGTACGGCGGGTACTTCCCGGGTACAGGCTCTTATTTTTTGCACTTTTTCGGATATTCGAGGATGGCGGCATGATTTTTTTCAGAGAACCGTTCAGAACAGCCCCGTTTCTCTTGACAACGCCGGAAAGTTAGCCTATATTACTGTTGTTAATGCAAACTAACAAACGCGTTCGAGAGGAACATTCCATATGACGTTGAAAGATTTGAACATCGGCGAGACTGCCGTGGTCGGGACCGTGGGCGGCGAAGGCGCTCTGCGGCAGCATTTTCTGGATATGGGGCTGATCCCCGGTGAGGAGGTCACGCTGGTCAAATTTGCCCCGATGGGCGACCCGATGGAGCTGAGCATCCACGGCTACGAGCTGACCCTCCGGCTGGACGATGCCGCCCGCATCGGGGTCACTCTGGCCAAAGCCCCGGCGGTGAAAAAGGCGGCGGCAGAAAGTGAAAAGCCGGTGGAGCACCCGGGCCTCGGCGAAGGCGGACGCTACCACACCAAAAAGGGCGAGAACCCTCTGCCCGACGGCACGACCCTTACCTTTGCGCTGGCGGGCAACCAGAACTGCGGCAAGACGACCCTCTTCAACCAGCTCACCGGCTCCAACCAGCACGTCGGCAATTTCCCGGGTGTGACGGTGGACCGCAAGAGCGGTGCGATCCGGAATAACCCGAATACGGAGGTCACAGACCTGCCCGGCATCTACTCCATGTCGCCCTATACCAGCGAGGAGATCGTGACCCGGCAGTTCATCATCGGCGAGAAGCCCACGGGCATCATCAATATCGTGGACGCCACCAACATCGAGAGGAATCTGTACCTCACCATGCAGCTCATGGAGCTGGATACGCCGATGGTGCTGGCGCTGAACATGATGGACGAGATGCGCGGCAACGGCGGCACTGTCCGCATCAATAAGATGGAGGCCATGCTGGGCATCCCGGTCGTGCCCATCTCTGCGGCAAAGAACGAGGGTGTGGACGAGCTGGTGGATCATGCGCTCCATGTCGCAAAGTATCAGGAGCGGCCGGGCCGGATGGATTTCTGCGGCGAGGAGGATCACGGCGGCGCAGTCCACCGCTGCATCCACGGCATCATCCACCTGATCGAGGATCATGCCAGGGCCGCAGGCATCCCGGTGCGCTTTGCGGCCACAAAGCTCGTGGAGGGCGACCAGCGCATCGAGGCGGCCCTGAAGCTCGACCAGAACGAAAAAGAGATGATCGAGCACATCATCGTCCAGATGGAGCAGGAGCGGGGTCTGGACCGCGCCGCCGCCATCGCGGATATGCGATTCCACTTCATCCACCAGCTGGTGGATCAGACCGTCGTGAAGCCCCGCCAGAGCAAGGAGCAGCTCCGCTCGGCCCGGATCGACCGGTTCCTCACGGGCCGCTATACCGCCATCCCGGCCTTTGTGGGCATCATGGCGCTGGTGTTCTACCTCACCTTCGGCGTCATCGGTCTGGCGCTCCAGAACCTGCTGGAAGTGGGCATTGATGCCCTGACCGCCGCGGTGGACTCCACCCTCACGGCGTGGAACGTCAACGCAGCCGTCCACTCGCTGGTCATCGACGGCATCTTCACCGGTGTGGGCAGTGTGTTGAGCTTCCTGCCCATCATCGTGACCCTGTTCTTCTTCCTCTCTCTGCTGGAGGATACCGGATACATGGCCCGCGTGGCATTCGTGATGGATAAGCTTCTCCGCCGCATCGGCCTCTCGGGGCGCAGCATCGTGCCAATGCTCATCGGCTTCGGCTGCACCGTCCCCGGCGTCATGGCCAGCCGCACCCTGCCCTCGGAGCGCGACCGCAAAATGACCATCCTGCTCACCCCCTTTATGAGCTGCTCGGCCAAGCTGCCCATCTACAGCCTGTTTGCGGCGGCCTTCTTCCCGGAGCACGCGGCTCTGGTGATGGTCAGCCTCTATTTCCTCGGCATTGCGGTGGGCATTCTGATGGCCATCCTGCTGAAGAGCAGTGTCTTTAAGGGCGAGGCCGTCCCCTTTGTGATGGAGCTGCCCAACTACCGCCTGCCCGGCCTCAAGAATGTGGTCCAGCTGCTCTGGGAAAAGGCCCGCGATTTCCTCCAGCGCGCCTTTACGGTCATCTTTGTGGCGACCATCATCATCTGGTTCCTGCAGAGCTTCGACCTGCGGCTCAGCCTCACCGCTGACCCGCAGCAGAGCATCCTTGCATGGCTGGCCAGCGGTATCGCGCCGCTGTTTGCGCCACTGGGCTTTGCCGACTGGCGGGTGTCTACGGCCCTGATCACCGGCTTTATGGCCAAGGAGAGCGTCGTTTCGACCCTCACCATCCTCTATGGCTCCTCTGCGGCTTTGCCGCCGCGCTGTCCCCGGCGGCGGCTGCACCCCTGCTGGTGTTCTGCCTGCTCTATACGCCCTGCATCGCGGCGGTGGCCTCGGTCAAGCGGGAGCTGGGCGGCAAGTGGGCGTTTATCATGGTGGCAAATCAGTGCATCGTAGCATGGCTGGCGGCCTTCGGCACGCGGCTCATCATGATGCTGTAAAGAAAACGGAAACAGGGAGCGGCCTGCAAGATGCGGGCCGCTCCTTTTCTCTTGACAATCGCTGCGTTTTTGTGCTATTATTACTTCAAATTTGAATGATACAATTTTGAATCACAAGGAGGCGTCCCATGAATACCCCGGGCATCGAATTCGGGCGGAAGACCTCGGCGGCTTACGCCGCCCTCTGCAAGCCCCTGTGCCAGAAGCTCCATCTGCCTCAGACGGCTTTTGACATCCTGATGTTCCTCGCCAACAACCCCGGCTACCAGACCGCCAGCGATGTGGTGGAGGTGCGCAAACTGAAAGCAAACCTCGTCTCGGTGAACGTAGACCGTCTGGTGCAGGAGGGCTACCTCGTCCGCGAGGCTGACCCCGGCGACCGCCGCCGCACCCTGCTGCGCTGCACTGAAAAAGCCTGCCCCATCATCGAGCAGGGCCGGGCCTTGCAGGAGGAATTTGGCGCACGTCTGCTGGAGCACACCAACGAAGCACAGCGAAAGGCGTTCTTCGAGACGATGGACATTATAAATGAGAATCTGGATGCCATTCTGGAAGGAGAAGCATGAACATTTTATCCTCGGCGTGGTGGTCATGGGCTTCAACTGGCTCAGCTGACCGTATCCGGACAAAAAGAAATGCCTGTGCGGCAGATGCTGCACAGGCATTTTATGTTGTGGTTTATCGCACGAACTCGACCTCAATGTCGCCGTTCTTGGTGGCGAGGCTCAGCTTGTTGGGGGCATCTGCATTCTGCTGCAGAGTGTCCTTGCCGAAGAAGACGAAGTTCTTGTCGTTGGCGTCGGAGACGCGGATCTTGCCGCCGCCTGCGGCCAGATCAAAGCCGTAAGAGCTGCCGCTGCCGATCACAGAGCCGGTGATGCTGCCGTTCTGCACCTTGGCGTTGCAGACGTTGGCAGAGATGTTTTCCAGCTTGAGAGTGCCGCTGTTCTGGATGGTGGCGGCCACATTCTGGGAGGTGACGCCGCTCATGGTGATCTTGCCGTTGCGGGTGGTGCCGCTCAGGGTGGAGCCGTTGAAGTTCGACACCTCGATGCGGCCATTGTCGGTGGTGAGGCTGGCGGTCTGTGCCGAAACGCCGTCCAGCGTGATGCTGTCGTTGGTGGTGCTGACGGTGATGTTTGCCAGCGTCTGGCGGGGTACCTGCAGCGTCAGGGTGCAGCTGCGGGTGTCCTGGCTCTGGATGACAAGGGAAGCGTTGGGCTCCCGGGTCTTGGTCACGGTGAGGGTGCTGCCCGCCACCGTGAAGTCGTAGAGCTTGGAGCTTTCAAAGGCGTAGCTCGAGGTGTAGGTGTAATCGGCGTGGACGTGGTCGATGTCGGCGGCCTGCAGAATGACCGCAGCGCTGTTGTCCTGCACCACGATGGCGTTGATGCCGGCCGGTGCGTCATAGCTGGCGCTGTAAGTGGCCACAGATGCCGCCGCGCCGCAGAAGAATGCAGCCGCCGTGACAGCTGTCAGAAGAGCGAGAAGAAACTTTTTCATAAGGAAAACCTCCTGTCGCAATAAAATAGATGAGCGGAATGTCCCGCAGAAGATTTTACTTTATCCGTCCGGGCCGCAGCTGCGGCTCGGATAGAATTTCTCACCCTAAAAATACCGCAGCAGAGAAAAAAAGTCAAGAGAGAAAAAATGAACAATAAAAAACGCCTGCACAGTGGTGCAGGCGCAAAAGCAGGATAAATTATTTTTCTTCGATGGTGGAGTGCTCGATGACATAGTCGGCAGCGCGGCGGATGCCCTCGTTGCGGCGGATGGCCTCCACGTTGGATGCAGCCTTGATTTCCTCGAGGGTCTTCTTGGTGCGCTCAGCGCGCTCGGACAGGGTCTTGTCGATGTCCTCCTCAGTGGGGACGAGGTTCTCGTTCTGAGCGATCTGCAGCAGGGCCATCCGGGCGCGGGTGTTCTTCTCCGCAGCAGTGCGGACAGCGGCAGTGAAGCTCTCGCGGGTCTGATGGATCTGGCTCAGGTAGCGGTCGAGGCTCAGGCGCTGCATCTGCAGCTGCTGCTGGATCTGCTCCATCTCCTGCTGATAGGCACTCTCGACGAGAACGCTGGGCAGCTCGCCCTCAGCGGCTGCGGCCAGCTGGGTGAGGATGGCGTCCTTGGCGCGGTTGAGCGCGGCGGCGTGTTTGTTGTCGTGGAGCTGCTGACGGATCTGGGCGCGGAACTCGTCCATGGTGTCCACATTGGCAGCCTTCTTGGCAAAATCGCTGTTCAGAGCGGGCAGCTGGCGGACGCAGACGTCGTGCAGCTTGATTTTGAAGACCACGGGCTTGCCGGCCAGGTCCTTGACGTGGTAGCGGGCCGGGAAGGTGACGAAGATGTCGAACTCCTCGCCGCCCTTGTGGCCGAGGATGCCTTCCTCGAAGCCGGGGATCATCCGGCCGCTGCCCAGCTGCAGGGTCTGGTTCTGGGCGGCGCCGCCGTTGAAGGGCTTGCCTTCCAGCAGGCCCTCGTAGTCGATGTGGACGATGTTGCCCTTGACGGCCGGACCCTTGTGAGGCACCAGCTCAGCGGCCATGGCGCGGCGGCGCTCCAGCACAGCGTCGATCTCCTTGTCGGTGACTTCCGGGGTGACGCACTCGGTCTTGAAGCCGGTGGTCTGGGTCAGGTTCAGCTCAGGCTGCAGGGCGGTGGTGGCAGTGGCCACAAAGCCCTCGTCCTTCTTCACGCTGACCAGGTCGTAGACCGGCTCGTCCACAGCGTGGAAGCCGTGTTCTGCCATCGCTGCGTTGTACAGGGCCGGGACGTCCTTGTCCATCAAATCGTTGATGGCGTCGTACCAGAAGGTGTGCTCGCCGCGGTCGGCCTCGATCTGGGCGCGGTCAGCCTCGCCCTTGGCAAAGCCCTTGATGGTGTACGTTGCGCGGGTGCGCTCGTACACGGCGTTGGACGCAGCTTCCAGTTCCTCAGCCGAAGCGCTGAAAGTCATTTTGCAGACACTCTTTTCGGGAGTTTCCACGCTTACCAGTTTCATAGGTTCTACCCTCCGTGCTGCCCCCTGAAAGGGCAAGATTCAAAACATTATGAAGTTATTATAGCACAATAAGCTCAAAAGCGGTATAATAAAAAGAAAGAAAATCTGTTCTTTTGTCAGCGAATGGGCTCCCGGGCGCTGCAAAACGAAAGGAAGTGTACACCTCATGCGTCTGTTCGACGTTCTCGGGCCGGTGATGATCGGCCCCTCCTCCAGCCATACGGCGGGTGCGGCCCGCATTGGATATACGGCTCAGAAGCTGCTGGGCGACGTCCCCGCCGAGGCGGACATTGGGCTCTACGGCAGCTTTGCCACCACAGGCCGGGGCCACGGCACCGACCGTGCGCTGGTGGCGGGTCTGCTGGGCCTCCGCCCGGACGACCCCCGCCTGCCCGACAGCTTCGCGCTGGCCGAGGAGGCCGGCATGAAGTTCACCATCCATCCGGTGGAGCTCCGTGCCGCCCACCCGAATACGACGGTGCTTACCTTAAAGAGTAAGGCGGGCCGGACCCTCGTCCTGAAGGCGGCCTCTGTGGGCGGCGGACGCATCCGCGTGACTGAAATCGACGGTGTGCCTGCCGACTTTGGTGGGGACAGCAACACCCTTATCATCCATAACGAGGACACCCCCGGCTGCATCGCCGAGGTCACTATGTCGCTGGCCCAGCGCCGCATCAACATCGCGTCCATGCAGGTGTTCCGCGCCGCGACGGGCGGCTGCGCCGTTATGGTGCTGGAATGCGACTCCCACATCCCCCACGTGCTGGAACAGCAGATGGCCGTGATGCCGGGCATCCGCAAAGTCACCTGCCTGAACATCGACGAGCCGGAAGAATGCGAGGAGGACTGAGACGTGTCGTTTTTATCCTGTGAAGAGATGCTGGCCGCTGCCCGCAGCCAGAATATTTCCCTTTCGGAGGCCATCCTCCGCAGCGATTTAGCCGAGAGCCGCCTCACCGAGGCCCACAGCCGGGAGATGATGCACCACCTCTGGCAGGTGATGCAGGCCACCAGCCGGGACTATGACCCGGCCCAGCGCAGCCGAAGCGGCCTTTCGGGCGGCGACGCAGCCAAGGTGGAGCAGGCCCATCAAGAAGGAAAGAGCCTTGGCGGCGATTACCTCGCCGCAGTGACTGCCGAAGCTCTCAAGACCGCCGAGTGCAACGCCTGCATGAAGCGCATCGTCGCTGCCCCCACGGCGGGCAGCTGCGGCGTCCTGCCCGCTGTTCTGCTGCCGCTGGCCCGCAGCGGCGAGGCCGACGAAGAGTCCATCTGCGACGCCCTCTATGTCGCCGCCGGGTTCGGTCAGGTCATCGCGGCCCGCGCCACTCTCGCGGGCGCGGAGGGCGGCTGTCAGGCCGAGGTGGGCGCTGCCAGCGCGATGGCCGCCGCCGCTCTCTGCCACCTCAAGGGCGGCGCGCCGGAGCAGTGCGCCGCTGCTGCCGCAATGGCTCTGGGCAACCTGCTGGGCCTCGTCTGCGACCCCGTGGCCGGCCTCGTGGAAGTTCCCTGCGTCAAGCGGAACGTCGTCGGCGCGGTGAACGCCGTCTCCTGTGCGAATATGGCCCTTGCCGGGGTGGACTACGCCATCCCCTGTGATGAGGTCATCGACGCCATGGGCCGCGTGGGCAGCCTGCTCTCCCCCGACCTCCGCGAGACCGGTCAGGGCGGTCTTGCCGCCACGCCCACCGGCGTCCGCATCGCCCAGACCCTCGCAGAGCAGGGCTGATGCATAGAAAATAAAAGAAAAGTGGATGAAAAGACGTTCTTTTTCAGGAATCTCAAAAATATTTCCGAAAAAGTGTTGACAAAACCCCGGTTCAGTGATAAAATACATCATGTTCCGAACGGAACGTATGCGTTGGTAGCTCAGCTGGATAGAGTGACTGACTACGAATCAGTAGGCCGGGGGTTCGAGTCCCTTCCATCGCACCAAACCATGAAAATCCGAACCTTTTCTCGATAGGAGAAGGGTTCGGATTTTTTGTTTTCTTCGGAAACGAGAACAATGGCTCTTCCCTTACGGCTGTGTGTCCAAAACCTTATCAGAAAAAAGACCGTATCACAAAGGTCACAAACTGTAAAGGTGCCGTAAGGCGGAAAGGACATAAACATGAAGTACGATGCAAGAGCTTGCCATTTCAACATGGACACCGGCTGTGTGGAACTACTGCTCCGGGATGGGCGCAAAAATTTCCATTGACTGCACCGGGGTCGAGGATGCGTTGGACGTGACCATGGCCCAGAGGTCAGAGTTAGACTACCTCATCTACAATGACCCACTGGGCTATGCCGATTTGATTTTGAACGGCAATCCGAAGGAATATTTGAAAAACGTACCAGCAGAGCCATGGCTTAGAATGATTAAGAATAGCAAAACAGGGCGATGATCTCTTTTTATGGGATGCGCCCTGTTCTTTTATGCCTGTTTTTTCTGTGCTTCTGCAAACATCCGGGCAATCTCCGTGCCGGATTCCTGCATTCCACGATTCATCCACTCATGTACCCAGCCATATAGCATATAACCGATGGCAGAATTCAGATAAGCCAACCCGTTGGGAATCTCCGGCGAACGGTCAAAATAGCCGAGGATCGTTTCCAGCATGATATTGGAAAGCCCTGCATGGTACAATGCAAGGTAAAATTCAGCATGGTCCTTGTAAAAATCCAGCAAACTGACGAGCCATAGATTATCCTGACCCGGTGTGCCATCAGGATGCTCATGGTCAAAATTTGTCTTCCATTCATTGGTCAGACGCACAGACTCCTGCTGTAATACGTCCTCTTTGCTTGCGAAATTACGGTAAAAATGATGCCCGCCCAAACACCGGCAGCATCCACCAGCGCCTGAATGCTGATGGACGCAAAGTCCTGTGTGTGCATCAATTCCAGCAGCGCAGACAGAATTGTGCTGCCGCACATAGGTGTTCTTTTCCTGATTGTTTCATGTTCTTTCATGGGATGATACAAACGCCCTTCTTTGTCTCATTTTGGCTGAGACGATTGACTCAGCACTGTTTTGATGATACACTCGTCCCATCGAAAAGTCAAGAAGAAAGGAGTTCACAATGAATTTGACGAAAAAGCGATTGTTGATTTTGTTCATCGTCATCATTTTCGGAGCAGTCTTAGGGCGGCTGGCTGTTCGCGCTGGGCTGAATCTGCTGCTGGGCGGCACGCTGTTTGGAGGGAATATTCTGTGAAAACGCTGAAATGGGGATTGCTCTATACTGCTGCGTTTCTTGCGGCTTTTGTCGGCTCTGCTTTGCTCAAAATGAACAGCGACCCGACCCACGGCAAATACAACACCCGTTGGGATGAAACAGTTGGCAAGGTGTACACCGACTTGCCTTATGGAGAGGGTGCCGCCAACAAGTTTGATCTTTATGTACCGGCAGACAAAAGTCAAGATGCATACGGTCTTGTGGTCTATCTCCACGCCGGTGGGTTTACCAGCGGAGACAAAGCTGGTGATGCCGAGATGCTGGAATGGCTGTGCAGCAAAGGCTATGTGGCGGCAGGGATCAACTACACATTGTTTACGGAAGAAAACCCGGATGCCAGCGTATACAGCCAGTCGGAGGAGATCAAAGCGGCCATGCCCTCTGTGGTTGCAGCAGCCGAAAAACTGGGGTATAAACTTGACCGGATGGCTATTTCCGGCGGCAGCGCAGGCGGATGCCTTGCGCTGATCTATGCCTACCGGGATGCCGACACCTCGCCGCTTCCGGTCAAAATGGTATTTGAAGCAGTCGGCCCCGGCAGCTTTCATGTGGAGGATTGGGGCATCTTCGGTCTCGACCAAAGCCCGGAGGCCGCCGCAGGACTGTTCAGTGTAATGTCCGGTCAGGCGCTGACCCCGGAAGATATCACATCCGGTGCCTATCTAGACGCAGTCAAACCGATCTCTGCTGACCGCTGGGTCACAAAGGATACGGTGCCCTCTGTCCTCTGCTACGGCGCACACGACAAGATGCAGCCCTTTGCCGCATCTAAACCGTTGGTCGCCGCACTGGAAAAGAACGGAGTAGATTACCGGTATTTCGTAGCGAAGCATTCCGGCCATGGGTTGCAAAACGACAATAAGGTCTATATGGAGTATCTGGATGCCGTAGTGGAATATCTGGACAAGTACATGAAGGACTGACCTTGTGTAAAGGATAACCGTTCAGGAGGCTGCCATGCAAAAGAAAGATCTTCTGGTCGTGGCAATTATCGTGATTGCCGCCATCGTTTTGGGGGCAATATGCGGAAAGCTGCTATTGGATAACATCATATGAGACGGAAAGCAAAAATAATCGTGTACACCGGAATATTTGTTCTGGTGTTTCTTGCTGCTGCACTGGCAAGGGTCTATCTGCTGGGAAGTGCACCGGAACGACTGGTAAAATCGCTGGGGCAGGATCTGACCGGCACGGTTTTCAGAGATCAGAACTACGAAAACGAGAACGGAAACCGGTACGACCTTTATATTCCCGCCGGACTGGACAGGATGCAGGATCAGAATCTGATCCTCTATATCCACGGGGGAAGCTTCAATTCCGGTTCAAAAGCTGACGGTGAAACATGGTGCAGATACTATGCTGCACAGGGTACATTACCGCTTCCGTGGATTACACCTTGCAGATGCACGGAAAAGATGCGTCCATTTATCAGATGAACAAAGAAATCGAAAACGCAGTTCGGGCAATTCGGCAAAGGACGGAGGAACTGGGGTATCATATTGCAGGAATGGCTCCGTTTGGGGTGTCCGCAGGCGGGACCTTGGCGATGAATCTGGCTTATAGTGGAAATTCTGCGATCCCGGTCAGATTTGTTTTCCAAGTGGCTGCCCCCACATACTTTGAGCCGTCCGAGTGGCCCCTGCTCATGAAGGTGGACAAACTCACATCGGCGCACGACTTCTGCAGGATGATGACCGGAAAGGAATTGGAGGATTATACACAGGAGATTCGGAAAATCTCTCCGGCAGGCATCGTGAAGGATGATTCTGTGCCGTCGTTGATCGCCTATGGTCGAATCGATCATTGTGTCCCTGTGAACCAAAAATATTATCTAATGGGAGCGTACATTCTGCACAACGTTCCATACGACTATATTGAATTTCCGAAGTCTAACCATGGGATGTATAATGATCCGGATAAGCTGCAGGAATTTCTGGAAAAGTCTTTGGAATATGCCGAGCGTTATTTCACCGATTGATCCGCATGGGCTGAGGAGGAATTGTGTCAATTTGACACAATTCCTCCTCGTCCGTTCTAAGCAGGGTTTGGGGCAGGCACGCCCCAACAAGATCACATCAAAACTCGCTAGAGTTTGAGAAGTGAAGTCCCGATGGAGCACAAGATTTTCAAGAATTGAAAATTTGTGGCCACGGGACGGTTCTTGCCCTCTACCGCTGCGCTCAAAACGCTTCATCAACAAATGTTTCCGAATTGTTAAGACGCAAAAATAAGTAGAGAGTTCCGCTGCTCGTGTATGTTGATCGCCGTTTGCTCCGAACGAAGTTCCTGCCCCTGTTTTGCAGCGGCGTTGGCTGGAAAGCCGGTATCACGTTCGGACGGCTCATAAAATTTTCAAGGTACGTTTCCCATAAAGAAAAATACCGCCCATGCAGCGCAGCGATGGATTTTGTCGGGGTGAATCGGCGGCAAAATGAATCGGGTGTGTTGCGGGGCGGTAGCTTCTTTCGTGGATTTTTCCTCACTGAAGTGGTGGGTCTCACGGTGATAACCAACCACGTTTGCAGAAGATTTGCAATCAATCTACAAGTTCAGTGGGATTTGTGATAGAGAATATCATGGTT
>ENA-OQCU01000072-OQCU01000072.1-human-gut-metagenome-genome-assembly--contig:-NODE-72-length-53575-cov-3.943197_pt1 | contig 53575 bp, 54 predicted proteins | sample MGYA00242504_ERZ504590 | MGnify/ENA primary metagenome ERZ504590 (study PRJEB26092, sample SAMD00036318) | human gut metagenome | host: Homo sapiens | study: EMG produced TPA metagenomics assembly of... | reverse complement strand
GAAGATCTCCTTTCAAACATTTACACTTTTATAGTATACCTGAAACGATAATCTTTACACTTGACATTCCAAATCTTCCTATTTATAATTGTGAGTGTCTTTACTAGATGAGAAAAGAGGAATTACTATGAGTTTTAATTTTGTGAAAAAGCTTCCTACACCTGCCGAAATTCGTGAACAGTACCCGGTATCTGACGCGATTATACAGGTAAAAAAGGGAACGTGATGAGATGATCCGCAAGGTATTTACCGGAGAGAGTGACAAATTTCTTGTCATTATCGGTCCTTGCTCTGCTGATAACGAAGATGCAGTTTTAGATTATGTTCACCGACTGGCACGCGTTCAGGAGAAGGTTTCTGACAAGCTGATTCTGATTCCGCGTATCTACACAAACAAGCCGCGTACTACTGGTGAAGGCTATAAGGGCATGGTTCACCAGCCAGACCCTGAGAAAAAAGCCGGATATGTTAGCCGGAATACTGCAATACGTCATATGCACATGCAGTGCTGTTGCTGAGACCGGTCTGACTGCTGCCGATGAGATGCTGTATCCAGAAAACTGGCGTTACCTGTCAGATATTCTTTCATATGTTGCTGTCGGTGCCCGTTCTGTTGAAAATCAGCAACATCGTCTGACAGTAAGCGGAATTGACATTCCTGCCGGTATGAAGAACCCGACAAGCGGTGATTTATCTGTTATGTTAAACTCCGTTGTTGCTGCACAGCATGGACATGACTTTATCTTCCGCGGCTGGGAAGTTCAGACAGATGGAAATCCATTAACTCATACTATTTTGCGCGGTGCTGTTGATAAATATGGAAAAACAATCCCGAACTATCACTATGAAGACCTTTATCGTCTGTACGAAATGTATCAGGAAAGAAATCTGCTTAATCCGGCATGTGTTGTTGATGCTAATCACTCCAACTCTGGAAAAAGACATATGGAGCAGATCCGTATCGTAAAAGAAGTTATGCACAGCCGTACTCACTCTAAGGAAATTGAAAATCTTGTAAAGGGCGTAATGATTGAAAGCTACATCGAAGCCGGCAGCCAAAAGATTGGTGAGCATATTTATGGCAAATCAATCACTGATCCATGTCTTGATTGGGACAGCTCCGAGCAGCTGATCTACACTATTGCAGAGCGCGTATAATACATACAAAAAAGTGCCAGCGTTTGACCGCCCGGCACATTTTTTTATTGCCTGCAAGCTCAGCAACCTGTGCATATGTGGCAACACAACCCTTTGGGATTCTTTTTACAGCCTCATATATGAGCCGGGTCGGATTATAGGTGACAAGGTCATAGCTGTCTGCAATCATGTTTTTTATAGCATCATCCGGTATGCTGCCATCGAGAATGATGGTATTCCAGTTGTCCTTGTTCTGGTGCCAGCCGGGGATGACCGATGGGAAGGCATCCCTCCAGAAGTCTCGCCAGGCAGGAGATACCTTGACATTTAAGTTGATAAAACCATTGCGCTCGTAGGTCCACAGGAAAACCTTTTTGCTGTCCTTTACGCGGACTAGCTGCCAGTTTGGGTCGTGGAATGGTGCTTCCTGATATGTATTTGGAAATGATAAGCCGTAGTCTAATGCTTCTTGTCGTGTTTTCATAGATTTTGCCTGCCTTCTTTTTAATTATACGGTTACAGTATAACATAGAAATGAACAAATGTTTAATCGTGAAATGACAATTTATTGACTTAACTCAACGTATAATTTCTCTATCTCCCCATCTTCCTTAGAATTAACAAACACCAGTGTATCATCCGATTTTATCATGAGAATAGGAGAGTATCCGTCTGAAATACATACATGGCTGCATTTCCAAGGGTACGTCCTTCATACCTGCCGATATCGTAGCTGTCGGTAGAGGCTCCGTTTGTACGCAGGAAACGTCATCCGGCAGCTCGTCCATAAGCTTAAGCTCTGTGATGTCATTTACATCAATCTCGCTTGTATAGCCACCGGCAGAAATAGTAAGGTTATTGTTTGTCAGAGTGATTTTTTCCTGTATATTAATCAAAGGAAGCATGCAGACAAACACCAGGATGATACAGCCGGCTGTTATTGCACAGGTGATTCCTGTGAAAATCCACGCGCCTTTTTTAGCATAATTAAACGTGTAATTGCCGGACTGCATGCGGTTTTCAATGAGAATATGTTTGTCGTCGGGATTATAGTAGTAGCCGGTTTTCCAGTATTCATCATCGTCCACATCTATTGGTGAGGTGTTGGCAGACAGCAGTTCCTTCTTTCTGTTTAAGCCCATATAAATTGTAACAATAAATCCCAAAACGGCTATTAACTGAATGAAAATATACACATAATAGGATGATGCCGGAAGTATTCCGGTGATACCTGTGTATAAGGCTACATAAATCCATGCGACAGCGTTTAGTCCGCTTAGGAGAAGCATTGCGATGCTTTTATATTTTTTCATAGTATTGTTGACAATAAGGTTGAGCTTTGAATCCATGCTGTATACGTGGCGCTCGCTTTTGTTTATAAAAGCATGAAATACCAGCGAAAGTGTGGATATTAAAACAGAGCACAAAAACAGCGAAATAATAAGGATATTGTAATGGGTGTCACCAAGCATAAAGTATGGTATATATGCTGCAAGCTCAGTAATTAAAAGAGTGCGTGCCATTTATAGCTGACTGTCGTGGCACCGGCTTCTGCTGAAACGCGGGTGTCGATATAAACCTTTTGCGTTGGGCTTCTATTATCCATCCGTTTTGTTTTTCAGAGCATACATTTTCCGGTGGGAGTTGTTTGGAATATGAATGATTCCAAATATATATGCAAACATCCAGACAATATATACCAGAACAAAAACGGCAATGTTAATAAAACAATAAAGCATATCGCAATGGAGATAATCACATTGGCAATCTGAAAGTGTTTCATTTTGCGTTTTCCGGTGGTGACGATTTCGGTGACTTCGGCATCTTCTTTGTGAGATGATGGAATATGTACATTGAGATACATGCCATTTTCATATTTATAGGCGTGTGTGTACGCAAATTGCATACATAGTATGATAAAAAGGTTTGTAACTATAAAGATAATAAACATGATAATTTCCATAGTCTGTCTCCTCTGCTAAGCGGTACATGGTTTCATTTGTGAATATATTTTATCACACATTGATAAAAATTCCTCACGGCTCATTCCGGTGAGACAGGCCTCAGCACTTAAAAGCTCAAGCTCTGATTCCAGCTTTTCAGTGAAATCTGTATCATCTGCGATGGATTCTGACACAAAAGCGCCGAGCCGTCTGTCTGTACGGATAAATCCCTCATTTTTCAAAATCTGATAGGCTTTATTGACCGTCATTGTGTTTACACCGGCATCGCTTGCAAGCTGACGTACGGTTGGAAGCTTTTCGCCGGTCTTTAGCTCGCCTTTGCCTATTCCCTTTACAATCTGGTTTCTAAGCTGTACATATATCGGGGTACTGCTTGACATGTCGAGTTCTATTATCATGTGAACCTCCTGTATCTTACTGTTTATATGTGATAGTCTGTTTGAAATGCATCAATATTTATGAGCAGGCTGTAATCTGACAAAATTTGTAAGTGATATAAATGTATTATTTGTATTATATACAGTAATACAGAAAAGACATTCTGTCAACGGATGTTTTAGCATCAACTATATTGACATTTGGAATATTACAATTATGATTAAAGAGTTATAAGGTATCACAACGTAAAAGAATACATATGAGGTTATAAAATGAGCAGATTAATAGAGCAGATAAAACAAAAGGAAGCCTGTGCCTTCACACATGGTGGCAAATTTCATGCAGATGATGTGTTCTCATCAGCCCTGCTTTTGTATATAAACCCTGAGATCAATATAACAAGGGGCAACAGTGTGCCTGATGATTTCACGGGAATAGTTTTTGATATAGGGCGTGGTGAGTTTGACCATCATCAGAAGGACAGCAGAATCAGGGAAAACGGTGTGCCGTATGCGGCATTTGGCCTGCTGTGGGAGGCTGTTGGAGCGGATATTCTAGGTGAGGAGCTTGCGGTAAAATTCGATGAGTCATTTGTCCAGCCTCTCGACAACAATGACAATACAGGTGAGAAAAACGAGCTTGCAACACTTATAGGCAATTTCAACCCGTCATGGGATTATGAAGGTGGCAGCGATGAAGCTTTCTTTCAGGCGGTAAGCGTGGCAGGCATGATACTGGAAAACAAATTTGAGAGATACCGTGGCAATGAGAGAGCCGATAAGAGAGTGGAGGAGGTGCTTGCAAAGCACGATCCGGCAAGCAGGATACTGGTGCTCCCTGAGTTTATACCGTGTCAGAAGGCTCTGAGTGAGACGGATATTGCGTTTGTTATTTTTCCGTCAAACAGAGGTGGCTTTTGTATACAGCCACAGAAAAGAGAATACTCGATGAATTACAAGTGTTCTTTTCCGGCAGAGTGGCTGGGGCTTGAAGGTGAGGAGCTGGTAAATGCTACAGGAATTTCCGGTGCGATATTCTGTCACAAGGGAGGCTTTATCATGACTGTAAAGGAGCAGGATGAAGCGGTAAAGGCATGCGAAAAGGCGCTTTCTCTTCATAAAGACAGATCTGTGATAGTATGGTATGGCAGTAAAGGAGATACTGCAGCCATGGCATGTGACAGTCAGACAGACGAGCTGCTTATAAATGTTGCAAAAGCACGAGGCATAAAGGGCGTGCATATATGTCATGTTGATGCAATGCCTGTTCCGCAGCTAGAATTAACAGAGCTTGACAGTGAGACCGCATATGCAGAGGTACTGATGGAGAAGCCACAGTGGAAGGCATATGTAAAGGAACAGGTGAAACGGATTTTGAAGTACAGACCGGAGGCTGTGTATGTGGAAGGAAACGCATTTGAGACATATCCGGTTATACGTGCACTCAGAAACGAAGCACATTCCTGTACTTACGATGATTGAAATAAGAGAAAAAATTAATGGTAAGAATACCATGATTTATGTGCATTTTTGAAAAAATTTGGTAGTAATGTTGTTAAGCGCGGACATCGTGCAGTTTTGCGAATGTGTGTGGTGGTTTTGAATAATACGAGTAATTATACAAGTAACAAATACGAGGAATGCAGCAGGTATGAAGGACAATCATAAAATACGAGCTTGTTATAAATAAGGCACTCAGATCTGCACTCAACTATGATACACCGGATGAGCAGATTAATGAGTTTATCAGATTTTTCGGAAAACACATCGGTTCTGACCGCATATATATTTTTGAGGACTGTGATGAGAAGCATGTTACCAACAATACATATGAGTGGTGTGCGGATGGAATAGTGCCGGAGATACATGAACTGCAGAATGTCGATATGGACATAATAGGCTGGTGGTATCAGGCCTTTGACAAGGACAGGAATGTAATTATCACAGATATAGAGCAGATAAAGGATGAGCACAAGGTCTCCTATAATCTGTTAAAGGCGCAAAATGTAAAGAACCTGGTGGTATGTCCAATCCGCTACAAGGATGAGATAAAGGGCTTTTTCGGTGTGGATAATCCACCGGAAAGTGATACTCTCGGACTGACCACGTTCCTGGATATGATAGGAACCTTGCTTATATCATTGCTTAAGCTGCGCAATTCCTTCACAAAGTCGAATAAGGAAGCGATGCTTAGCAGCTATTCATCACTTTCAAGTATCTATATATCCATGGCACTGGTAAATGTGCAGACACACAGATACCATATAGTAAAGACTTTGGATGAGGTTGTACACTTCCTGGGGGTAAAACCGCAAAGTGAGGGGGAATATAGGATAGATGAGGATTTCCCGGGGCATATAAACAGTGTGATGGACGAGTTCTGTACTAAGGCACAGCGCAAAGAGACACTTGAATTTGTGGATATCAGTACTGTAGAGGACAGACTTCGTGGAAAAAATACCATAGTGCACGAGTTTATCGGAAAGGTATCAGGCTGGTGCCGTGAAAGGTTTATTCCTGTAGACTATGATGCAGATGGCAGGCTGTGGCATGTGCTTTACTGCGTGGAGAATATTGATGAGGAAAAGCGACGTGAAAACAGGCTTATGTATCTGGCACAGATTGATTTGATGACAGGTATACGCAACCGCGGAAGTGGAGAGAATAAGATAACAGAGTATCTCGTCCGCAAACAGTGCGGTCTGCTTTGTCTTTTGGATTGTGACAAGTTTAAGTCAATAAACGACACCTATGGACATGCGGTAGGTGACAAGGTGATAATAGCAATTGCTGATACTCTGCGCAAATCATGTCGTGATGATGATGTCGTTCTTCGCCTGGGCGGGGATGAGTTTGCGGTATTTATACCGGGGATGCTTGATAAAGAGCGGGCAGAAGCTTTTTTTGACAGGCTTTTTTCAAACATAGAGCATATTGATATAGCAGAGATGAATGGAAAGCATATACTGCTCAGTCTGGGCGCATGCTTTTATGACGGAATGGATTGTATCACGTTTGACCAGCTCTACAGAAGGGCAGACACCGCCATGTATGACAGCAAGAAAAAACAGGGCTACAGTGCGACAATTTTTGATGCAAAGCAATGATAGTCCGGCATATTAAATAAAAAGAGGAGAATGAAAATGCAGACAGGAAAAGCAATATCTATTCCATCAATCCTCAAGGTGGGAAATGGAACATTAAACAAAATCGGAGAGTATTTAAAGAGTGAGGAGCTGACGAGCGTAGTCATTTTTATGGGAAACGGTCTCATAGATATGTTTGGAGATACTATAATGAAGTCGCTTACTGATGCCGGTATCACAGTGCTTGAGTACAGTGAGCTTGATACAGTTGAGATAGACGATATCATCACCCTTGCATTTGATATACCAAACAAGGCAAAGGCAGTCGTGTCAGTTGGCGGCGGAAAGGTAATAGATGCAGGAAAATATGCAGCTTTTCTAAGAAATATGCCATTTATCAGTGTGCCGACCTCAAGCTCAAGCGATGGTTTTTCTAGCGCCAGTGCATCACTTTTGGTCCACGGCAAGCGTACGTCGGTTCCTGCAAAGCTTGCGCATGGTATCATAGTTGACACACAGGTCATCCGCACAGCACCGGAGAAGTTTATATATTCAGGCATCGGGGATATGGTGTCAAAGATTACAGCACTCTATGACTGGATTTTTGAGGAAGCACATGGTGCAGGCGTGGTCAACGACTTCGCCGTGATGGTTGCTAAAAAGGCGGTCAACAGCTTTGTGCGTACACCTTATGAGAGCATAAAGGATGAGCTTTTCCTAAAGGAGCTTGTGGATTCGCTTGCCATGAGCGGCATAGCAAACGAGATAGCGGGAAGCAGTGCGCCGACCAGCGGCAGTGAGCATCTTATTTCACATGCGCTTGACAAAATTCTTGAGCATCCACAGCTTCATGGCATACAGGTCGGCATAGCAACCTATATCATGAGTGTGGTGCAGAACCACAGATATGTAAGGGTGTGCACTGTGCTCAAAAGGACAGGCTTTTTCGACTATGCGGCCACTCTTGGCATGAGAAAGCAGGATTTTCTGGATGCGATAGATATGGCGCCATCCATGAAGCCGTTCAGACACACATATCTGCATGAGAAGGAGTACCGCGATGCGGCAAAGAAGCTTGTGCTGGAGGATGATATACTGAATAAAATACTGGTATAGAGATATGTATGAGAAGACTATAGAGCCGGTTGCGATTATGCACACCGGATTTGGAGAGAAATTTGGCATTCCAAGGCAGAGCGGCCTCGTACCTGAGGCAGCAGGGCAGATAGTATTTGAACCAAAATACCAAAATCCCGATGCGCTTCGCGGAATAGAGGAGTTCTCGCATTTGTGGATTATATGGGGCTTTTCCGAAAACAAAGTGGAGAAATTCACACCGCTCGTCACACCACCCAGGCTTGGAGGCCGGGAAAAGAGAGGTGTTTTTGCCACACGTTCGCCCTTTCGCCCAAACGGCATGGGACTGTCCTCTGTAAGGCTTGATAAGGTTGAGTACAAAAGCAGCAAGGGCCCCATAATTCATGTGTCAGGTGTAGATATGCTTGACGGAACACCAATATATGATATAAAGCCGTATCTGGCATATGCAGACTCACATTCTGAGGCATCAGATGGCTTTGCCGCAGAGCACAGATGGGATACGGTGCATGTTATCTGGCGCGATGAGGCACTCAAAAGCTGTATGGATGAAGACACCCGCATTACAGTGGAGCATATTCTGGCACAGGATCCAAGAGCAGCATACAACAAGGCCAAGGATTATATCTATGGCATGAGATACGGCAGCTTTGATATACGCTTTGTGGCTGATTCACATGCCGGCACGATAGAGATAGTGGATGTCGTGGAGTGCATAGACGGATATCATAAGGTTAAGTGATTTTAGGAAGTGTTTTTAGTGAATATGATTTGCATATGCTGTCCGAAGAGAGTAAAATGGTAATGCATACAAAAGGACAAATGCATTACGAATATATATGTAAATACATATTAAATACACATAAGGAAGGTACATACAATGAAAACAGTAAAGGACTATATCAGAACTATCCCGGATTTCCCGGAGAAGGGCATCATGTTCCGCGATGTGACAAGTGTTATCCAGGATGCGGATGGACTAAAGCTTGCAATTGACGAGATGATAAAAAGACTTGACGGGCTTGATTTTGATGTGATAGCAGGAGCTGAATCAAGGGGCTTTGTTTTTGGCATGCCGATAGCATATGCGCTTCATAAACCGTTTGTTATGGTGAGAAAAGCAGGCAAGCTGCCATGTGAGACTGTATCAAAGACATATGACCTTGAGTATGGCACAGCAACAATTGAGATGCACAAGGACTCTGTAAAGCCTGGTCAGAAGGTGGTTCTCGTGGATGATCTTATCGCTACAGGAGGCACAATGCAGGCAGCAGCAGAGCTTGTGGAGGAGCTTGGAGGAGAGGTTGTGAAGATGCTTTTCCTTATTGAGCTTGCAGGTCTTAATGGCAGAAAGCTTCTTAGCAAGTATGATGTGGACGCAGTTGTGTCATATGATGGCAAGTAGAGCTGTTATATCTGAATGAATATATTTTATATGTTTGTGCATACTGACATTAATTAAATCAATGATTTGATGAGATTAAGAGTAAGGAGAGTCGGTATGCAGCAAAAATTGGGAAAGTGGAGTCTCCGTTTTACGGAGGCTCCTTTTATATTGGAAAGCAGTTCGGTTGTAGGCACAAAGGAGGCGGACGGACCGCTTGGTGGTCTGTTTGATATTGTAGGCAAAGATGACAGGTTTGGGCAGAATACGTGGGAAAAGGCAGAAAGCTCCATGCAGCGCGATGCACTCACAATGGCCCTTGGAAAAGCACATCTGGATGCGTCCGACATGGACTATGTATTTGCAGGAGATCTGCTCGGACAGTCTATGGCCACAACATTTGGTATGGAAAACTTCCGTATTCCGTGGTTTGGAGTGTATGGAGCATGCTCCACATGCGGGGAGTCGCTCTCGCTTGCCGCGGCATTTGTGGCAGCAGGGTATGCAAGGCATGCGGTGGCAGTGACATCGAGTCACTTCGGCAGTGCCGAAAAGCAGTTTCGCTTCCCTAACCAGTATGCCAATCAAAGACCTGTGTCAGCGACGTGGACTGTCACAGGAAGTGCTGCATTTATTGTGGGCAGTGGAGCAGGTGGTAATGAGATACAGGCCGGGTGTGACAATGCAGATAGTATATCAAAGAAGGTGCAGATTGAGGGAATCACGACAGGAGTTGTGGTGGATTATGGCATAAAGGACGCCATGAACATGGGCGCTGCAATGGCCCCTGCGGCCTGTGAGCTGATAGTAAATCACCTGAGTGATTTTGGAAGAGAGGCATCCTATTACGATAGGATAGTGACAGGAGATCTTGGAAGCGTCGGACAGAAGATACTGATTGACCTGTGCAGGCAAAAGGGCGTGGACATAAGCAAAAATCATGAGGACTGTGGCATGAAGATGTTTGATGCAACGAATCAGAACACAGGCTCAGGTGGTTCGGGCTGTGCATGCTCGGCAACTGTTTTGTCAGCATATTATCTGCCAAAGCTTAGAAGCGGTGAATTGAAGCGTATACTATTTGTGCCGACAGGAGCACTTCTTTCGCCTGTCAGCTTCAACGAGGGCGAGTCAGTACCGGGAATTGCACATGGTGTGGTGCTTGAAGCTGCAATTTGAAGCTGATGGCTTCACATATATAATAGTGTTAACGTGCCGTTTTTGGGGGAGGGGCTGCACGTTCAAAAAATAGAAGAAAGGCGTAAGGATATAATGGATTATGTAAAAGCATTTGTGGTGGGTGGTATAATCTGCGCCATCGTACAGATTTTAATGGAAAAAACAAAGCTCATGCCGGGCAGAATTATGGTAATGCTCGTGTGCACGGGAGCGCTTCTTGGCGCCGTCGGCATATATGGGCCATTTTCAAAGTGGGCAGGCGCCGGTGCCAACGTACCGCTTTTGGGCTTTGGCAATGTACTGTGGAAGGGTGTGAAGGAGGCAGTGGACAGCGAGGGTTTTATTGGATTGTTTAAGGGCGGCTTTAAGGCTTGTGCGGTCGGAGTGTCGGCAGCACTTATCTTTTCGTATATCGCGGCACTCATCACGAAGCCAAAGTTAAAGAGCTGATTAATTTCAGAATAATGCATAATTAACAGTAAATTGCCCATACTATCTCCAAAACAAAAAGGAGACTGATACAATGAAGAAAATGAAATATTTATTGGCACTTTGCCTGATACTCGCTGCTGCAAGCGCTTTTGCAGCCTGTGGAAACAATAGTAATGTGGCAGACACTTCAATGGTTGAAAATACACAAAGAGGTGGCTCTGCCGCCGACGATGCCGGTAAAGCCGGAAAGGATATCATAGATGGCGCCGGAAATGCCGGCAAGGATGTGATAGACGGAGCAGGCGATGCCGGAAAAGATGTGATAGACGGAGCGGGCGATGCCGGTAAGGATGTGATAGACGGCGCAGGTGATGCCGGCAAGGATGTAATAGACGGCGCAAAGGATGCCGTAGATGATGCCGGAAATGCCATAAAAAAGAGTGTTGATGGTGGAAACAACAACTAACAGCTATTTATAAAAAGAAAACAGTCACTATATATGCTTCAATGGCTGCAAAAACAAAAGCACCAACAACATCGCTGATAAAGTGCACACCTGATATCACCCGGACACAGGCAATGATAGCTGCAAGTACTGCAAGCAAAATACCGGTGAACCATAAAGGCGAAGCTGCAGGTGAGCATATTAAAACGGTAAATGCAATTATAAATGCAGAAAAAACGTGCCTGCTTGGAAAAGACCTGCCGTGGGTATCCTTTGGAATGACAGGCGGCATATCAAATTTTTCGTATGGGCGTGGTCTGTTTACGATATATCTGAAAACCGATACTGCAATAAAGCCGACAAGCGGAGCAATGATTGAGAGTGCAAGCATATGATCGGCTGTAAAGCACAGATACAGCACGTATACAGGGTATGTGATAAAAACTAAATAGGTGCATATTTTATTGATTAATTCAAGCTTTTCGGGCTTGCCCTGTTGTTTTCACGGAATGGGGCAGTTCATTTTTATGTATGTATTTTTTTCATGATTATTTTCCATCGTTTATTTAAGAAATATTGTATTGTAACTGTCTAGAGTGGTGTCAACTGCCCTTGCGGTACTGCAGAGGTGTCATGCCATAGTGCTTTTTGAAGGCTCTGTTAAAATATGACAGGCTTTCAAACCCCACTTCACCGGAAATAGAAAGCACCGAGCTGTCTGAGCTTTGCAAAAGTCTCGCAGCCATGGTAAGGCGGTAGTCATTTAAATAGTCAACAAACGATGTGCCCATGGTCTCTTTAAAATATCTCATAAAATGAGACTCGGAAAACCCGGCTACATCAGAGATATCGGCAATGGAGATTTTGTCAGCATAATTATTTTCCACATATTTGAGCACAACCTTCATCTTATCAAGAGTCTTTTTGCTTTTTAGTGGCTTTGTCAGATTACGGCAACGGTTATCAAGCACAAAAAAGAATTCGTAGAGCTTGCTCTTTATATAAAGCTGATAGCCCTGCGGCATCGTCTTGCAAATCTCATCGCATGCATCTATTGGAGCCACGACATCCTCGTAGTATGGATACACCGGTGTAAAAACTGTCGGAACTGTGAATCTGCCGGCTAAGAGAGGTGTAAGAAAATCCTCCTTGGTGTAATCGTACTTTCCGGTAAGCAGCATCGACATGGAAAATATGATATTTTCGTACTCCATCGATTCATCCATATATTGGTCTATAGAGTGAAGCTGTCCCGGCAGTATCAGCACCAGGCTTGGCGCTGTGACATGGTACTCCTTAAAATCAACAGATATATGACCGCAGCCCTTCTTTATATAGATAAGCTCCATGTCGTCGTGCCAGTGCAGCGGAACTCCGGAAAAATCAAGAGGAATAGAGCACAGGTAGGTATTGTATGGGAACGTAAGCTCCACATGTGTTTTGTCTTCGTGATAATTTTCATATTCTAATATATTCATGATGATATTTTAGCATATTATTTATTGAAAAGCCACTAAAAATACCGAAAAATGATAGGATTGTGCAAGTTTTCGACTGTATATTGCAAGAATTGTGCAGTGTAATGGATTATACTTGATTCATCAAATGACACAAGGAAGTTAAGCACGCTAAATGAAAATTAGTTAATTTGACACATTGGCGTGTATACATGATAACAGATTTGGGAGGAAATCAAAATGGCAATCATGCAGGAAATCGAAACAAAGCTTCAGAAGGGAATCAGCGTTAGTACAGACGAGGAAGTATACTACGCATTACTTGAGCTTGTAAAAGACAAGGCAGAGAAAAAGGTTTCAAACAAAGGAAAGAAAAAGCTCTACTACATCTCAGCAGAGTTCCTTATCGGAAAGCTTTTATCAAACAACCTTATCAACTTAGGTATCTACGATGAAGTTAAAGAGACTCTTGAGAAGAACGGAAAGTCACTTGCTGAATCGAGGAAATCGAGCTTGAGCCTTCACTTGGAAATGGAGGACTTGGACGTCTTGCAGCATGCTTCATAGATTCAATCGCAACACTCGGACTCAACGGAGACGGTGTAGGCCTCAACTACCACTACGGATTATTCAAGCAGGTATTTGAGAATAATCTCCAGAAGGAGACTCCAAACCCATGGATTACAAAGGAGAGCTGGCTTACAAAGACAGATATCACATATCCTGTAAGCTTTGGTGGATTCACAGTACAGTCAAGACTTTACGATATCGACGTAGTTGGATACAACAACCGTACAACAAAGCTTCACTTATTCGACATCGAGTCAGTTGATGAGTCAATCGTAGGCGACACAATTGATTTCGACAAGGATGATATCAAGAAGAACCTTACATTATTCTTATATCCTGATGATTCAGATGATAAGGGACGTCTCCTTCGTGTATACCAGCAGTATTTCATGGTATCAAACGCAGCAAGACTTATCCTTGCAGAGGCAGAGGCAAAGGGCTCTAATTTACATGACCTTGCTGATTATGCAGCAGTTCAGATTAACGATACACATCCATCAATGGTTATTCCAGAGCTTATCCGTCTCCTTCAGGAGAAGGGCATTCTGATGGATGAGGCTATTGAGATTGTATCAAAGGTTTGTGCATACACTAACCACACAATCCTTGCAGAGGCTCTTGAAAAATGGCCAATCAGCTTCTTGGAGAAGGCTGTTCCACAGCTTATGCCAATCATCCGTGAGCTTGACAACAAGGTTCGCGCAAAGGTAGCTGACGAGAGCACATACATCATCAAGGACGGTCTTGTACACATGGCACACATGGATATTCATTTCGGATATTCTGTAAACGGTGTTGCATACCTCCACACAGAGATTTTAAAGAATACAGAGCTCAATAACTTCTACAAGTTATATCCTGAGAAGTTCAACAACAAGACAAACGGTATCACATTCCGTCGTTGGTTAATGTCTTGTAACCCGGAGCTTTCAGCATACATCACAGAGCTTATCGGTGAAGGCTGGAAGAAGGATGCAAACGAGTTAGAGAAGCTTGGCAATTTCATCAATGATGACACTGTTCTCACAAAGCTTGTTGACATCAAGAACGCAAAGAAGACAGAGCTTGCTTCTTACTTAAAGAAGACTCAGAATCTCGACGTACCTGACAATTCAATCTTTGATATCCAGGTTAAGAGACTTCACGAGTACAAGAGACAGCAGCTCAACGTGCTTTACATCATCCGTAAGTACTTTGAGATCAAGGCAGGCAAGAAGCCATCTACACCAATCACGTGCTTCTTCGGTGCAAAGGCAGCTCCTGCATATATCATTGCAAAGGATATCATCCATGCAATCCTCTGCTTACAGCAGATTATCAACAATGATCCTGAGGTAAGTCCATACCTTAAGGTATTCATGGTTGAGAACTACAACGTAACATTAGCTGAGAAATTATTCCCGGCTGCAAATATTTCAGAGCAGATTTCTCTTGCTTCTAAGGAGGCATCAGGAACAGGAAACATGAAGTTCATGCTTAACGGTGCTATTACACTTGGAACAAGTGACGGAGCAAACGTAGAGATAGCTGAGCTTGTCGGCGATGAGAACATCTATGTATTCGGTGAGGATTCACAGACTGTTATCGACAGATATGAGAGAGGCGACTACTGCTCTAAGGATTACTATGACAAGGATGCAGACTTAAAGAAGGCTGTTGACTTCCTTGTAAGTGATGAGATGATGAAGGTTGGTTCTAAGGAGAACTTAGAGAGACTTTACAACGAGCTCCTCAACAAAGACTGGTTCATGACATTCCCAGACTTTGAGGATTACTGCAAGACAAAAGAGAAGGCTTACGCTGATTATGAGGATAAGAAGGCTTGGGCTAAGAAGATGCTTGTCAACATCAGCAAGGCTGGTTTCTTCTCTTCTGACAGAACAATCAAGCAGTACAATGATGAAATCTGGCATTTAGAGGCCTAGAATTTTTCTTCCTCCTTTAAATACAAATTGGGCTTAAGAACTCCTGCGGGTGCATCCCGCGGGGGTTCTTTTTTTGCTGGAGTACGGGACGTAAGCGCAGGGGACGGCGGGCTCCTGGCAGAAATGTAAGGGCGGGATTTACAAGTTTGGCAAATACATATATAATAAGGAGAAGAATATACACATGGAGAACTATTATGATAAAGAATAAATTTATGGCACTCACGCTTACCGTAGTGCTCACAGCAGGCATGCTTACCGGCTGTGGCTCCGACGACAAGGCAAAGGACAAGGATGCGTACAGACAGTATGGCATCAACTGTATAGAGAACGGCAGCTATGATGATGCGGTCGATGCTTTTCAGAAGGCACTGGACCAGTCGGTGGGCTCAGTAGGCGCAGAGGAGCTTGACATATGTTATTATAAGGCAAAGGCACAGTATTTAAGCGGTGACGTGGATGGCGCGATTGATACATATACGGCTATTATCGACTATAATAAGGATTCTGACGCATACTATCTGAGAGGCTGTATATATTTTGCCAAGAATGATTCAGACAAGGGCTTGAAGGATTTTAAGACGGCGCTCAGTGAGAATGATGATAATTATGAGCTCTATCTTGGCATTTATGAGACCCTGTCAAAGTATGGCATGAATGACCAGGGAAAGGAATACCTGGATAAGGCATTAAAGCTTAAGGCAAAAACTGCTGACGACTACATGCAGAGAGGCCGTATATACACCATGCTCGGTGATTATGATTCAGCAATAAAGAGTCTGCAAAAGGCTATTGATGAGAAGCTTGTCAAGGCAAACTACTATATGGGTGAGGTATATCAGAAGAAGGGCGACAATGACAGCTCGCAGAAGTATTTTAAGAAATACCTAGACAGCGGTGAGGCAGATTCGTATGATCTGATGAATATGGGACAGGCGCAGATGGACAATGGTAACTATGACACTGCGATTACTTATTTTCAGAACGCACTTGAACTTGAAAGTGTGCCGAACAAGCAGCAGATAACAAAGGCTATGATTATAGCATATGAGTATTCCGGCGATTTTGCCACAGCAAAGAGCAAAATGGAGGAATACATGAAGGATTATCCTGATGATGAGGATGCAGCAAGAGAATATCAGTTTTTGGAGACCAGATAGATTATGGCAGATACTATTAAGATAGAGGATATTGAGGAGAGAGTGGTGCTCGTCGGAGTGAGCGAGCAGGACGGTGATGATGCAGATGATTCACTTTCAGAGCTTGCGGAGCTGGTAAAGACAGCAGGTGCGACAGTTGTAGGCACACTTATCCAAAGAAGAGAAAAAATTCATCCGGGCACGTATGTCGGCACCGGCAAGGTGGCAGAGATTGCAGAGCTTGTGGAGAGTACAGGGGCAACAGGCATTGTGTGCGATGATGAGCTGAGTCCGGCACAGCAGAAGAATCTGGAGATGTACCTTGACACAAAGGTTATGGACAGGACACTTGTTATTCTTGATATTTTTGCATCAAGGGCCACAACAAGTGAGGGTAAGATACAGGTTGAGCTTGCTCAGCTCAAGTACAGATTAAGCCGTTTGTCGGGACTGGGAAAGTCCATGTCAAGGCTTGGCGGTGGAATAGGAACAAGAGGTCCCGGAGAGAAAAAGCTTGAGGTGGACCGCCGTCTTATAAATGACAGGATAGCACAGCTTCGAAGAGAGCTGAAAGAGGTGCAGAAGCACAGAGATATCACAAGGGCAAAGCGTGAAAAAAATAAAGTACCGGTTGTTGCGATAGTAGGATATACTAACGCAGGTAAGTCCACGCTGTTAAATCACCTGACAGAGGCAGATGTGCTTGAGGAGGATAAGCTCTTTGCAACGCTTGATCCTACAACGCGCATTCTTGCGCTTGATGGCAAGCAGCAGGTGCTTTTAACTGATACGGTCGGGTTTATCAGAAAGCTGCCGCATCATCTGATAGAGGCTTTCAAGAGCACCCTTGAGGAGGCAAAGTATGCTGACATCATTTTCCATGTGGTGGACGCATCAAATATGCAGCGGGAAAAGCAGATGTTCATAACTTACCAGACATTGGATGATCTTGGTGTAAAAGACAAGAAAATTTGTCACACTTTTTTAATAAGCAGGATGCCCGCACAGACAACGAACCGCTGCATGATTTCAGGGCAGATTATACTCTTAACATTTCAGCGGCAAAGGATCTGGGATTAGATGAGGTAAAATCTCTTTTAGAGGAGATATTAAGAGAGAACAAGGTATATATTGAGAGAATTATCCCATATGATAAGGCTGGCGTGATACAGCTCATCAGAAAACAGGGCGAGCTTGTGTCGGAGGAATATGTGGCTGATGGGATACAGATAAAGGCATATGTGCCGATGGAGGTGTACGGCAGGCTCGATTAGGGTGCTGCTTCGCTATATCATTATATTAAGCGAGGAATTTAAAATGTCGAAAACGCGTTCAATCCGCTGGGACAAGCTGGACAACACAGCAAAATCTGTTCCCTAGTATAGCGGGGAGAGCATGACAAATGTATATAGGATCTCAGTCACCTTAACTGATGAGATTGACAGTGAAAAGCTGCAGGAGGCACTGGATATAGTGCTTCCGAAGTTTGGTCTGTTTAATGTGAGACTCAGGATGGGAGTATTCTGGAACTATTTTGAGGAAAATGGCAAAAAGGCACCAAAGGTGCATGAGGAAAATACATTTCCGTGCAGATTTATAAGACCGAACAAGAATCACAGCTATCTTTTCAGGGTGACATATTATAAGAACAGAATAAATCTTGAGGTATTTCATGTGTTGACAGATGGCATGGGCGGCATCAATTTCCTTAGGGAGCTCACCTACCAGTATCTGCGTCTCACGCATCCGGAGATTGCAAAGCTAAAGGGCAATTCATTGACGCAGGGCACATCCTTAAATAGAGAGGACAGCTTTGTAAAAAACTACAAATCAAGTAAGCCAAGTGGCTTTAACAGGCAGAAGGCGTATCTTTTAAAGCTGGAAAAGGTACCTGATGGAGAGTTTGGGCTGATACATGGCATGATGCCTGTATCACAGCTGAAGCAGGTCTGCCACCGCTATGGAGTTTCCATAAATGATTATCTGGTAGCATGCTTTGTGTGGAGTGTGTATCAGGAGTGTTTTCACGGCATGCCAAACGATATGCCTGTCAGGGTTGCAGTTCCTGTGAATCTTCGTCCTTATTTTGACTCCGTGACCACAAAGAACATTTTTTGTCATGATATCTGCAGAGTTCAGACCGCAAAACAGCTCCTACACATTTGAGGAGGTGCTTAAAATAGTGACGGATTCCATCAATTCACAGATTTCGAAGGAGCATCTGGAGGATCTTTTCTCATACAGTGTGTCAAATCAGAAAAATATCCTGATGAGACCGGTGCCTCTTTTTATAAAAAATCTGGCAATGAAGGCGGTCTATACGCAGTCGGCACTGGCAAACACCACTACTATCACAAATATTGGAAATATAAAAGTAGAGCCGGAATACGAGCCGTATATAACAGGCTTTTATTCCTTTATTCCAATGTCCAAGGGACAGCCTATGAAGGGCACCATATGCTCCTACAAGGACACGCTGGTGTTTACTTTTTCATCTATTCTGGCCGATACGATGATTCAGAGAAGCTTTTTTAAGAAGCTTGTAAATGACGGAGTGGAAGTGACAATTGAGACAAATGGAGAGTATTATGACTAAATGCATGAAATGCGGTGTGTATATTGCAGACAATACAGATAAATGCCCGCTCTGCCAGCAGGTTGTGGCACCGGTTGAACTGTCATCGGACAATCATCAGGGCACTGAAGGGGTTTTTTGAACAGCATAATGATGTGCCGGATAAGTGCGTAAACGATACAGATAGTGCAGCAAAGAGGGCAGATAGTACAGCAAGCCATGACAACGGTACGAGATATCCTGACGTCAAGGGCGCATCAAGAAAATACAGATTACTGGAAAATATCATATTGTTTCTGTCTATAGTAGGACAGATTGTGCTGACAACCGTTGATTACATGACAGACCATGAGATAAACTGGAGCTTTATAGTGCTTCTTGTTGTAATCTATGCGAATGTGACGCTGCGTCTGGCAATAGTCGGAAGAAACGGATATATTTTTAAAATTGTAAGCACATTTGTGTTCACGGTGTTGTTTCTCGAGGGCATAGACCTGCTCACAGGAGCCAGTGGCTGGGCACTTACATTTGTTTTCCCAAGCGCCATACTGGCGATGGTTCTTGCAACAATTATACTTATGATAGTAAACATAAGAAACTGGCAGAGCTACATGATGATGCAGCTTTTTCTTGTGCTGATGAGCGTGATTGCGATGATACTTGTGGCAGTCAAGGTCATATGGTTCCCATATCTGGCAATGGGAGCGATGGGCGCATCGCTGTTTTTGTTTCTCGGAACACTGATTATCGGTGACAAAAGAGCCAGAACAGAGCTGAAACGGAGATTTCATATATGATAGGCTTTCATGGAATAGGAAATTCGCATATGTTTGAGGATGAAGAGATGGGAAACTACCATCCGGAAATTGAAAACGGCGATAGTAATGGTGATAATGAAACTGGAATAATAGGAGCTTTGGGTAATAAGCTTGAAAAGACGTTTAAGAATTCATTATCTGCCATGAAAAGTGAGCATGCGGAAAAAGTCCATAGCAATGCAGCTGTGGCAGATGAAGAAGTCAGTATGCAGGGAAAAATACTTGCTAATCTGATGGGACATATCACAAATGACCTTGCAATCGGCAAAAAAATAAAATCCGGAGAGCTCAGGAAGCGCATGAAGGAACCTGCATGGCTTGTTCCGGATTGCTTTGTAACAGAGGATATAGATATGGGCGGTTTTACTATGAAGCTTTTATCTTCAAAGGAAAACCCAAATACAGAGCGTGTGATACTGCAGCTGCATGGTGGTGGATATATGGGGGCAGTGCGCAATGCATACTATGTATTTGCAGGCCTTTATAATGAGGTAAGTGAGGGCTGCTCAGTGCTCACGCCTGACTATCGCGTGGCGCCGGAGCACCCGTATCCGGCAGCACTTGAGGATGCCATAGCCTGCTATAAATGGCTCTTGTCACAGGGCTGGTTTGGCTCGCAGATTGTGCTGGCAGGAGACTCAGCGGGCGGAGGCCTTGCAATGTGCCTCACCATGTATCTTCGTGACCACGACATGCCGCTTCCGGCAGGAATAGTAGCCATGTCACCGTGGACAGACCTCACAGCAGGCGGAGAGTCATATGAGACAAACTACGAAAAGGACCCTCTGTTTGGGAACACAAGGGACAGTCTAATCTACGTGAATGACTATCCCGGTGACCACGATAAAATGGATCCATACATATCGCCGCTGTTTGGCGATTTCAGAGGCTTTCCACCAATGCTCATACAGGCGGGCTCGATAGAGATGCTCTTATCTGACTCGGTCGATGCCGCTGCAAAGGCAAGAAATCAGGGCGTTAAGGTGCGCCTGTCAGTGTATGAAGGCATGTTTCATGTGTTCCAGATGGGATATCTCAATTTCCCGGAGTCCAAGCGTGCATGGGCGGAGGTCAAGCGTTTCCTAAAGGTGATTAAAGAGGAAGAATAAATGAAGTAATATAGGAGCATTTATGGATGTAAATAGTACCTTTGAAAAAAACAGGAATAAAATGTAAAGTATTACAGGAGATTATCCAGCTGGCGAAGAAGAATTGTGTTGAAAAAGTAATTCTTTTTGGTTCAAGAGCGCGAGGTGATTATAAAGAGCGAAGTGATATAGATTTGGCATTTTGCGGTGGTAGCAGTAGTCATTTTATTTTGGATGTAGACGAAACAACTTCAACGTTGTTGGAATTTGATATAGTGGACTTGGATAAGCCTGTAAGAAAAGAATTGTTGGAATCAATAAAAAGAGAGGGGGTAGTGCTATATCAAAAAATTTGAGAAGGATATTGGTATTTCGAAAGGAGATGAGCAAGCATGACAGAATCAATTAAACTACCGGTGGGAAAGAGAGCTTTGAGGAAATCCGTTCAGATGGATATTACTATGTCGATAAGACAAAGCTGATTGAACAGTTGGTTGACAGCCGGGAAAAGTCAACCTTTTTACCAGACCGCGTCGTTTTGGCAAGACTCTAAACATGAGTATGCTCAAATCTTTCTTTGAAATTGGAGCAGCTTCTGAATTATTTGATGGTCTTTATATATCGCACAACAAAAAACTGTGTGATGATATATGGTCCCATGATAAACATGATATATGGGAGTGTGATCTTAAAGAAGATCTGTGCTGCGTTTGCACCATCAATCTTTGCAGCCTCATAAAGCTCTGAAGGCACATTCTGTAATACACCTGTAACCTGAAGCATGGTATACGGAATACCTACCCAGCAGTTGATGAGAATAACAGAAACTCTCGCCCACATAGTGTTGGTCCAGAATGGAAGCGGGTTATCAATCCAGCCCCACTCCAAAAGCAGGTTATTAACAGCACCCTGTGGCTGGAACATCTGTCTCATTACAAGGAGTGATACGAACTGCGGTACCGCAATTGAGATAACAAAGCATGTACGCCAGAAAGCCTTGCAATGTGTCTCTTTACGATTGATAACGATAGCAAGAATGAGTCCAAGGAAGTTACAAAGGAAGGTTGCAAATACAGCCCAGCAGATTGTCCATCCAAGTACTCTCCAGAATATCTTACCAAGCTTACCACCAAGTCCAAGCACCTGTCCGAATGAAGCGAAGCCTGTCCAGTCGAACAATACCAGATGATCACCCTTTACCGAATAATTTGTAAAGGCCATTGGAATCATGAACAGCAATGGTAAAACGGTAAAAACAAATATTCCCATAAGTGGGAGAAACATAAGTGTCTTATGTAGATTTTTATCAAATAAATCCTTGACATCTTTGCCAAAAGAATTGATTTCTTTTCCAGCTTTTGAAAGGCATTCTGCCTTATATCCGCTCTTTAAATTCTCGCACCACATGTAAATAAATAATACTGTGATGGCAATTGTTATGACGCCATATAACAGTAATAATACTGACTGGTCGCCCGCAACATATTCATAAATCTGCTTCTGCTCATTAAATACCTCTTCCTGTTTTCTCCAGCCAAGTGAAGGCAGCATGGAAATGTAATAAGCACCAGCGCTAACCATATATGCTATATATGCAATCTCTATAGCAAGAAAAATCAGACCCTTTATAATCTGCTTATGAGCCATATTGGCAAGACCCATTACGAGTGCCGATAGCTTAACTGTAGCTCCGCCTTTTGTGAGGGCATTGCCAACAGTATACGGAGTAGCAAATTCCGAAACTTTTTTCTTTTTGTTTGCTCCTATCATACTTTTCCTCCTGGCATGCATTATATATGCCATTCCTTTAAACTAATTTATTCCAAGATTCCGGCTACCCGGAACCTTGGAATCATAATCTGATCTACTTAATTATTTAAGAGAATCATTAAGCTGAGTATTGAAGTCCTCTGTCTTCTGAGCTGCATTGTCCTTTGTAATCTGGCCTTCTGCACCGTTCTGGAAAGCATCACCGAATGGTGTAGCTGCATCCCAGTAACCTGCCATATCAATGATAGGCTGTGCTACTGAACAATCAGATGAAACCTTAGCCATAGCTGCTGCTACAGGATCTGCTGCGATTTCCTCGTTTGTTACAAGATCTTTGTTTACAGGAGCCTGTCCTCTTAACTTGAAGTGAGCAAGCTGTGCGTCCTCGCTGCCAAGGAATGCTGCAAGCTTAACTGCTACTTCCTGGTTCTTGCAGTTAGGGTTAACACCGATAGCCTTAGATCCTAAGAATGCCTTTAACTGGCAGTCTTTTCCACCAATATTGATTGTAGGAAGAGCTGCAACACCAACGTTCTCCTCACCAAGTGCCTCTTTAACTTTGTCATAGTTCCAGTTACCATTGAAGTAAGCGTTGATAGAACCATCTTTAAGTCCAGCAAGACCAAGTGATCCCTCATTGTTATCCATTACAAAGTTTGGATTTGCAAATAAATCTACGATGTAGTTTGTAACTGCTGTACCCTTATCTCCACTGAAGTCATATCCGGCAGCCTTGTCTGTTCCATCTCCAAAGATTGTACATCCGTTTGCTGCATAGAATGCATTGAGATACCAGCCATTATCAAATGGGAATGAAACCTTACCCTTTGTAAGCATTGTATCAAGGCTCTTTACATCATCCTCAGAGAAGACTCTCTTGTCATAGTACATGAACCATGTGTTTGATGTATAAGGAACTGCGTAGATGTCTCCATCATATGTAACTGTTGCAGCCATAGCCTCTGAGTTAGATGACTTAACATACTCTGCTGTATCTCCGCCTAACTTAGCAATAGCATTAGCCTTAATTAATGGCTCAAGCTGATCGTTTGCAAACATGTAAACATCAGCTGCTGCCTTAGGATCCTTTGTAACAACGTCCTTTGCATCACTCTCAGATGATGTAACATACTTGAACTCGATGTTGAAATCAGGATTTGCCTTAGCGAATGCCTCACACTCTGTCTTAAGCCAAGCGCCCTGTGCATCGTCTAAATCCTCTGCAGGTCCCATTACTGTAATGGTCTCCTTACCGCCGTCCTTCTTGTCGGCTTTCTCTGTTCCATTTCCTCCGTTGCCGCTTCCGCATCCAGCAAACATTGTTGCTACCATAGAAGCGCAAAGTAAAGATGCTAATACTTTCTTCTTCATATCTTCCTCTCCTTTTTGAATATAAAATGTAAAAAAGTATATATATAAATTGCCGTGCAACTTATATCAAATTAATTATCTGCGGTAAACCACCGCAATGTTTCTAATCCAGGCTATCTTTTCGTTGTCCAATCTGTGTGGCTTACTTGTCATGCGCCATCTCCAGTTATGTCCGACTGTCGAAGGATAATTCATCCTTGCCTCATTTCCAAGCTCTAATATATCCTGCATCTGGACTATCGCCAGCTCTGCGGTGCTGTGATACAGCTCCCTGATAAGAGCATTTGGAACCTGTGATTTATTTTCAATATTCAGATACTCATACAGATAAGCAAGCTCATAATCTGTCTTGTCACTGAATGAACCAACTATCGTCTCATTGTCATGTGTGCCAATATATGCAACTACATGTGAATCGGTATAATTGTGTGGCAGATATTCGTTTGTCGGATCACCATCAAAAGCGAACATCATGACCTTAGTTCCCATCCAGCCCGATTTTGCAAGGAGCTTTTTCACTCCCGGTAAAAGGCTTGCTGATGTATAATCATCAGCCACTACATTAACCCCTTCAAGCTCTTCGTTAATTGCATTGACAAGCCTGCGTCCCGGTCCCTTGAACCATTTCCCGGATAGGCTCTTATCCTGTCCGTACGGTACCGCATATGCTTTCACAATTCCTGCGAAATGATCAATCCTGACAATATCAAAAAGTTCTCTGCATACACGCATTCGCTTTCTCCACCATGAGAAGTTGTCCTCCTTCATGGCATCCCAGTCATACATCGGATTGCCCCACACCTGTCCGCTCTCTGAATACTTATCAGGACCGGCAGCTGCAACATACTCTGGTGTATCGTTTGCGCTCATCATAAAGAGTTGTCTCTCTGCCCACACATCTACACTGTCATATCCTACATAGAATGAGATATCGCCTATTATGTAGACACCTTTTGAGTTAGCATAATTTTTTAAATCCTCCCATTGCTCGAAGAATTTATATTGACAGAACTTCCAAAAAGTAATTGTATTATAATTCTTTTTTTGGTACTTTTCAAGCGCAACCGTTTGCGGATTTCTATACTCGCTTGGCCACTCGCTCCAATTTTTGTATAAATTGTCGGTTTTCAGTGTCATAAATAATGCATATTGCTCAAGCCACTCCGACTGTTTTTTTACAAAATCCTGAAACTCTTGTGCATTTGTATCAAATCTTTCAAACGCTTTTTGTAAAATCCTGCATCTGTTCTGATGTAATGCTGCATAATCAATTTCTGATTCGTCTGTGCCCCAGTTATACCCCAGGATCTCTTCCTTCTCTAACAACCCCTCATCTACCAGCTTATCTAAATCTATGAAATAGATATTGCCCGCACAGCCTGATGATGGTTGATATGGACTATCGCCAAATATGGTGGGCCAACCGGAAGAACCTGCCAGTACTTCTGTTTCAAATCACCAAGGAGATCAACAAAATTGTAAGCCTCTCTCCCAAGAGTACCTATACCATATGGTGACGGCAGACTCGAGATTGAAAGAAGTATTCCGGAGCCTCTGAGATTTTCTCTGGCCTCCAAATTACCATTCCTCTTTCCTAAAATTTTCTATTTTTTTCCGTATCTGAGATTATTTTATTTCCTATTGTCAGATTTGTCAATCTTTTTAGTGGTTTTAAACTCATTTTTGCCATTTTTCCACGTAATTTACATTCATTTTTTCGGTAGTTATTACCACAGTTTCGAAGATTTTTTTGCGAAAAATTTATTACAGAAAATATTGCCTATTTCTGATAGTAAATGTATAATTTAATTATCACATAAGAAAGGACAAATACTATGGCTACTATTAAGGATATTGCCGCCCGGCTGGGCGTGTCAATCAGCACTGTTTCAAAGGGATTAAATGGTGCCAGCGATATAAGTGAGGAGCTTCGTCAGACAGATTTTAGACACTGCTGTCGAAAATGGGCTACAGCACAAAGCAGCTCCAGAAAGGTAGAAAACCGCAAGCTGGCTCTGTTTATTGAAAATATGAACTACGAGTCTATCGATGAGTTCGGATATGATGTAGTGCTTGGTTTCAAACAGAATGCTTTTAAGCACAAATGGGACGTGGACATCATCCCTGTCACACCTCAGCTTCAGGCAGAAGAAAAATATGATACATATATATTAAAGAATGGCTATTGTGGCGCATTTCTGGTAGGTTTTGCTCTTCACGATGAATGGATGCAGCAGCTCAAAAATACTACAATGCCTACCGTTTTGTTTGATAACTATATAGAAAACAATCCCAATGTAGCCTATGTAGGCACCGACAGCTACGAGGGCATTGACATGGCTGTAAAGCATCTGCACAATCTGGGTCATAAAAAGATTGCCTTTATCAATGGTTCTCTTTTTTCCCTGGTTTCAGATCAGCGTCAGGAAGCCTTTGAAAACTCTATGCGCGATGCCGGTCTTGAAATCTACCCGGAGCTCATGGGACACGGCTACTATATTCCTGAAACCGCACAGTATTACGTTTCAAATTTTATTGCAGCAGGTGCCACCGCTATCCTCTGCGGAAGCGACACTATAGCAAAGGGTGTTATCTCCGAGTGCCAGATGCACGGCTTCAATGTGCCAAATGATATAAGTGTGGTAGGCTTTGACGATGTCAAGTTTGCCGCAGCCCTTACCCCTCCTCTTACCACTATCAGACAGGAGCGTAATGATCTGGGCCGCTGTGCATATATTATATTGAATTCGCTCATTCACCATATTCCAATCAGCCGCACACAGCTACGTCCGATGCTGATTGAAAGAGAATCTACTGCACGAGTTTCCACCGCACATGCTGCTGAGGAATAGCCTGCATATACACCACCTTCCAAAGGAGTCAAAATTGTTCAAACGCAAACATGTAACCACTTTAATTACATATTCGCTGGTATTTTTCAGTGCAATCTCCATGACAGCCTGCTCTTTTTCGGATGTCTCTTATCTATTTAAGAGTCCCGCACAAAAGCAGGCTATTCTGCACAAATCACCTGCGTTTTGGGAGGATACCACAAGTGTTAAAGGAAGCAGCAATCTGTCTATCCTGCACAATGTCGCCTTTGAGGGGCAGCCGTACAATGATACAAGACAGTTTGGTGATAACATCCTTATGGTAGGACAGGGCAGCTACAATAATTCCATCATAGAGACCGATGATCAATCTGTTCAGTATTCATTTGATGTATATAATCCCTGGTCCAATGAAATCACGGCAAGCCTCACTCACGACAAAACCGACTGTGATGACTACATGATAAAAGGTGACCGACTCTGGCTCATCAATTCCGATGCCGGCAGGGCAACAATCTATGATAAGGATTTAAAGGAGATAAAAACCTGCAAATATAATCCTGAGGACTATGATGGCAATTGCGATACATCAGATTCTGATGATGGCGATGTGCCGAATCCCGGCAATTATTATGATGTCTCACAGATTGCCACCTCCGCTGACGGAAAATACGCTCTCGTGTCAGGTGTCACACCCGATACCTACAAATATGCAGTCTCTGATATAAGGATTGACGATAACACAGTGCTTTCAACCTACGAAGGACAAAGTTTTTCCATGTCATGTGTCGACTCAAAGGGCTTTGTAATCGAGGCAGATACGGCCAACAATATCTGGAACTATCATTCATCCGATGGAGAAAACAGCTTTTTTTCACTGCCGGATGTGGTGGATGTGACTTTGGCAGAGGATGGTGACATGCTCATACGATGCCAGGATTTATCCTCGGACAACATCATCAGTTACTATAAATATTCACCCGCCACCGGTGTCAGTTCATCCTTTTCATACAATCTGGCGACTCGAAACACAGGCAAAATGTCCGACAGCTCATCCGACTCTGCGGCAGCCGATACCAAGACCTACTGTTCTGCCAACTCGGTATATCTGCCTGATGCAAACTGTGTGATGATGCTTTTGTACACAGCGCAGTGCAACCCGGAAATTCTCATCTGGTCACTCGACAAGGGCAAGAATGACAGCAAAGCCGAAATCACGTCATACAATGACTGTGATACACTGCTACAGGCCTTACGCGATGATGGCTCATATGTATCCCCATATTCTGCCATAGACCCCGCTGACAGTACCGATGAAAATCAGGAGGCTATGGAAGAGGCTGGGAAGGATTCAGAGTACAATGCATACGGAGACGAGGTCACTCTGATCCCCGACACCGCGTCATATGACTGGGGTGATTTATCCGACATAAATGCACGTATCACAGCCCTTGAACAGAAATACGGCTTTTCCATATATTTCGGGCCTGAGGTGCCAAAGAGAATTGATTACTACGATATCCATCAATTTAAGAACAAGGATAAGCTGTCGGTCGCTCTAGATTCGCTTGAGGAAATACTTGACTGTTTCCCTGATGACTTTTTCACACAGCTGTGTTATGGCGATATAAGAGGCATGCGAATCTATCTGTGCGGTGATATTTCATCAGGCCACTCAGATATGATAAATGATGCCAAGTGGCTTCGTAAATATAATAAACAACCACAATGTGATGGTTCTAAACTGCAACTACAGCTGGGATTTCAGCTACACTGTAGGCCATGAGATTTCCCATCTGATTGACCAGAGACTTACATTCATACACACCTACGATGAAAAGAGCGAGTTTTCTGAGGGGAAATGGAACAGCTTTAATCCTGACAGCTTCTCCTATGATGACAGCTACGCAAACTACAATCCGGATGATCCATCGAGCCACATATCCGGGTATTTCATTGATTCCTACGGCATGACCTTTGCAACAGAGGACCGCTCTGAAATATTCGGAACCGCGATAGACAATTATATTAACGGCATCTATGATGATGCAAGATTCACAGATGATTCGCCGATACGAAACAAGCTGGACTACTACAGCAGATGTATCCGTGATGGCTTTGATACAAAGGACTGGCCTGATACGATGGCATGGGAGTCTGTGCTTACCGCCACCGGGGCGCAGGCCGATTAAATGATAATTTCAGAATAACACAAAAACCTCAAGTCATACGACTTGAGGTTTTTTAATGGGCAGAGATGGATTCGAACCATCGAAGCAAGTTGCAGCAGATTTACAGTCTGTCCCCTTTGGCCACTCGGGAATCTGCCCATGTATTTAATTACGATACTTGCATAGTTTATCACAATAGATGTGATTATGCAAGCATATTTTTTAACTATTCAGAACCCCCACGCACATTCGCAAAACCGCACGATACTCGTGCTTTACCGCCGCTACGCAGCTAATTTTGCTCATATGTGTGGGGGGGGTGGCTCTATTCGAGCCCCCTTGAGAACAAGAAAACCTGCTGCTTACATGCAAGCATGACGCATCAGCTTTTCTTGTTCTCAATTGTTCTGAATAGTTACTATTTTTTTAAATTAAAAAAGACAGCCTGCGATCGGCTGCCTTTTAGGAGAAGGTATTTTTACTATGGGGTATAGCAAAAACTATATAATGTATTGGGGGGTTTTTACGGTTATTATAATATCACGGTTATAACGATAAGTGTTCACAAATTGCATAAAAATCGTAGTTTGTTTTTATGCAATTTGTATAGTACTTTAGTTATATTTAATATTTTTCATATAGTGATTCTGCACAAAAGTATAGTTATTTTTTAAATATTATGTCCAACTGTTGTTTTGCTGTCCTCGTCAAACAGTGCTTTCAAACTCATCTCTTGTGATTTTCTCCTTCTCAAGAAGAAGTGCTGCACATCTGTCAAGCACATCGCGGTACTCTGCTATCATGCTCTTTGCCTTGTCGTACGACTCGTCGATGATACGCTTTACCTCGACATCGATTGCCGATGCTATGCCCTCGCTGTAGTTCTTTGCATGGGCGAGGTCTCGTCCGATGAAGACCTCCTCCTCATCATCAGCATAGCAGATAAGGCCGATATTGTCTGACATACCGTATTTGGTAACCATCTCGCGCGCAAGCTTTGTAGCCTGCTTGATGTCCTGTGATGCACCTGTTGTGATATCGTCAAACACAAGCTCCTCTGCGACACGACCGCCTAAGTCTACTACGATTTCCTGAAGCATACGTCCCTTTGTGTTGAACATCTCATCCTTCTCAGGCAGAGGCATGGTGTAGCCTGCTGCGCCTGCTCCTGTAGGGATGATTGAAACTGTGTATACAGGTCCCACATCCGGAAGCAGATGGAAAAGGATTGCATGTCCTGCCTCGTGGTAGGCTGTGATGCGCTTTTCCTTGTCAGAGATGATACGGCTCTTCTTCTCAGCTCCGATACCAACCTTGACGAAGGATTTTCTGATATCATCCTGTGTGATATATTCTCTGTTTTCGCCCGCTGCACGGATTGCTGCCTCATTCATCAGATTCTCAAGGTCTGCACCTGTGAAGCCTGCTGTAGTCTGTGCAATCTGCTTTAAGTCTACATCCTCTGCAAGAGGTTTTTTCTTGGCATGGACACCTAAAATTTCTTCTCTGCCGCCCACATCCGGTCTGCCTACTACAACCTTTCTGTCGAAACGTCCCGGACGCATGATAGCAGGGTCAAGTATATCCACACGGTTTGTGGCTGCCATGACGATAATGCCCTCATTGACACCAAAGCCATCCATCTCGACAAGCATCTGGTTCAATGTCTGCTCACGCTCGTCGTGTCCGCCGCCCATTCCTGTGCCACGGCGTCTGGCTACTGCATCAATCTCATCGATAAATACGATACAAGGCGCATTTTTCTTGGCATCCTCAAACAAATCTCTCACTCGTGAGGCTCCGACTCCGACGAACATCTCCACGAAATCAGATCCTGAAATGGTGAAAAACGGTACCCCTGCCTCTCCGGCTACTGCCTTGGCAAGGAGAGTCTTACCTGTTCCCGGAGGTCCTACAAGAAGGACACCCTTTGGGATTCTTGCTCCAAGTCTGGTGTATTTTCCCGGATCACGAAGGAAATCAACTATCTCTGCAATCTCCTCCTTTTCCTCCTTTAGGCCTGCTACATCAGAAAACTTGATATGGTTCTCCTCCTGTGTAGTGAGCTTCGCACGGTTCTTGCCGAAGTTCATCATCTTGCCACCGCCGCCCTGTGCTGCTGCGTTGTTGTTCATCACTGCAAAGAGTATGAACATGGCTCCGAATACCAAAAGATACGGAAGCAGTGTCATAATCCAGCTCTCAGCCGGAACATCCGCAACTGTATAGTCGGTGTACCCTGCTTTTGTCATGGTCTTTTCGATATTGTTTACATCTGATACATAAAGCACCTTTGATGTGCCATCCTTGAACTTCACCTCAAGACTTCCTGTCGGTATCTCCCTGTTTTGCACTACCTTTACACTCTTCACCTGATTCTTGTCAAGATCCTTCTCGAACTGACTCTGTGTGTAAGAGTTTGATGTAGCCCCGGCGCTCAGCCAGTACCAGATGCAGATTACTGCAAATACAATGATAATGTATACGCCTATTCCGCGCATACCGCTTTTTTGTTTATTCAATTTACTTCTCCTTTTTATTTTATTTCGCCCTCGACGAAGCCGATGTAAGGCAGATTTCTGAACCTCTGATCATAGTCAAGGCCATAGCCTACCACAAACTTATCAGGAATCACAAAGCCCACGTAGTCTACATTTACATCATCAACCACACGGCGCTCAGGCTTGTCCAAAAGTGTACAGATTGTGAGACTCTTCGGGTTTCTTTTGGCAAGGAGCTTTGAAAGCCTGCTAAGAGTATTTCCCGAATCAATGATGTCTTCTATGATGATGACATTCTCTCCCTCGATAGAATGCTCAAGGTCCTTTTTAATCTTGACATCGCCTGATGACTCTGTGCCTGAGCCATAGCTGGATACCGACATGAAATCCATAGTCATAGGCAAATCAATTCTCTTTGCAAGCTCAGTGGTAAAGAATATTGAGCCCTTGAGTATGCAAATGAGATATACTGACTGTCCCCTGTATTTTTTCTGTGATCTGCGCTCCAATCTCTGCAATACGCTTATTGAGCTGCTCCTCTGTCAGATAAACCGAAATATCATATTTCTTTGAAAAATCCATTTTGTTTTCCTCCGTAAAATGTGATCTTAAGTACTTTTCCTGTCTGTGGTGTGACAAGTGCGCTACAGCCGGATCTGTATCCGATAATGGCATGCACCAGTGATTCATGGGCTATGAGCCACAGCCCCGCTCTCTGCTGTGCAGGAATTTTATCACCTGTAAATACCTGCTTCAGCTTCTTATGATGGCCCTCGTCATCCACAATTATATAGTCACCGGCTTTTCTTGTTCTTATTTCAAAGCCTTTCTTCATCTTATCATAATCAAACCATTTCGTATATGGTTTTTTGGGAATTTCGTCCATTTTACCATTAAAATCTTGTATACAAAGTGTGACATATGAGCCATCTGCCGAAAGCTTTATGTTTTTTTGCGCTCCCGTGGCACTCAGTGCCTCAAGCTCTTTTTGCGTAATATGAATTTCTTCTTTTTCATCGTCACACATTCCGGCGAAGAGTGTCACCTCGCCAAATGATTTTTCCGCAATAATTCCATATGGCAGATTGATTTTTCTGCCCGACTGCTGCCCTGCAAGCTTCACAAGTGCACCGATATGTGCGCTCGTGATGTCCTTGAGCCGCCCTGACGCCAGATGTATGCACTCGCGCGCCACTCCGCTTTTTAATGCCGGATGCAGACTCTCAAAGCGACTGATTTCAAGTATCACCCTGCCTTCTTTTTTTGAAACCATGCTGTCACACGCCTCTTTTAGCTGCTGCTCGTAAAAATCATTCATCACCGCAAGCTGTCCTGCGCTCTCATTGATATGCTCAATCGCCCTGTCATTAATCTGCAAAAGCAGTGGAAACACATCATGGCGCAGCTTGTTTCTGGAATAGGCTGTGTCAGTGTTTGTGGCATCGGTGACAAAAGCCTGTCCGTTTTCCATTAGATATTCCTCTATCTGTGCGCGTGTCGCTGATAAAAGCGGCCTGATATAGGTGACACCATTCTTCACAGAAACCGGATGCATGCCGGATAGACCCTTTGCTCCGCTTCCGCGAAGCATCTGAAAAAGAACTGTCTCTGCGTTGTCCTCCATATGGTGCGCAACTGCAACGACTACCTGCCTCCTGTTATCCTGATTTGGGTCTGATGCATTGGCCGGTTCACAGGGATATCTGCCTGCCTCCTCTTCAAACGCTTCATAGCGCAATATCCTGGCGGCCTCCTCCAGTCCGAGTCCATGACTTGCTGCATATTGCGGTACATCCACGAAATGCACATGGCACGGTATGTTAAGCCTCTCGCAGAGATCTGACGCAAACCTCGCATCCTCCCTGCTCTCGGCTCCTCTGATACCATGCTCCACATGCACTGCCTCCAACGCAAAATCAAGCTCATCTGCGCACTGTCTTTTTATCTCATTTAAAAGCAGCAGAAGGCAGACCGAATCCGCACCGCCCGACAGCGCAACAAGCACCGTGCTGTGATTGTTTATCATCTTGTTTTCCAGAATATAATCTTTCGTCCGTCTAATCATTATTTTTCCCAGATTCCTATTGCAACTACAGTCATATCATCCATGGCGTATCCGCCTGTGTCAAGCAGCACCCTGTCCAGAATTTCCTGCGCCATCACGCCTGCATTGTCACTTTTGACGCCTGCGATGATATCCATAAGCTTCCCCTGTCTGTCCTTTACATGCAGATATTCTAGCACACCATCCGTCACCATGACAAGGAAATCGCCACTTTGAAGTATATTTTTTTGATTGTTTGCTCTCCTGCCAGACATCGACCCCCGCCGGGAGTGATTCATTTTCTATAACACTTACTTGTTTCCCTGATTTGATAAATGACGGTGCGGCGCCTGTTTTGGCCAGCTCAAGCTCACCTGTGTACATGTCTATTGTGGCAAAATCAACCGTGGAATAGGACTCCTTGCCCGCCGATATGACCATGGCAGAGTTCATCAGCTTTAGGGCACTTTCCCTGCTAAAGCCGGCCTCCAAAAGCTTTTCAAGTAAATCCACCACCAGTGTGCTCTCGGCCTGCGCCTGCTTGCCCGAGCCCATGCCATCGGATACACATACATGATACATGCCATCATCCAGCTGAAACATGCTGCAGCTGTCGCCATTTGCCTGAGAGCCGGTCTTCTTTTTGGTCGCCACCCCCGAAAGTGCATAGAACTGATTCTCCTCGTAAAGCACAATAGATGTCCTCTCATCGGATATTATTGAAACTGTCCCATGTGCCTGCCTGAGCTTCACTCCCATGGCGCGTGAAACCGCCTGCACATACTTTGAAATTTCAATCCCGCCATCTATCTTGGTGCAGACATCTGCCTTTATACATACCTGCTGCCTTGCGTTCTCATAAATATGGGCATTTTCCACCTGTATACCAGCCTCTTTTGTATATACATAAACTCTTGAAAGACGCAGCCTTCTTTTTTTATCAATACATTTTTCAGCCCTGCACCAGCTCTCCATGAGCTCTGCCATAGCGTCAAGCTGTGCGGCTATGACGCGTCTGTTTTCCGTGAGACGCCTGTACCAGGCTTCATTTAACTCAATACGGGCAAATGCCTCTGTGGCGGCTTCCACCATGCGCGTATAGTGCGGGCAGCCACCCACATATCTGTTTTGCACAATGTCCTCTGTTTTCATACGTTTGCGCACTGCATCAGCAAGCATTTTTATACTGTCGGAAATCGAAGCCCCGCTTGTCCAGCACACACTGCAGCCCTCACAGCATGCACAAAGTCTCCCTGTCACCTCAAGCTGTATTTTCTCACTCTCATCAGGGATTTTATCTGCCGTACATTTTACAGCCATGACATTTGCAGTCGAAATAATGCCTGAAAGTCCTGAAACTGCTGTGGCAAATGCCTCCTCCCTGTCGGGCAGAAGTCCTGCTATGACCGGGTTTTCATTGTGCTCAAGAGCCCTTAAATATTCGCATGCTCTGCAAAGCACAAAGGCCATCGAAAACACAACAAGGCTCTCTGCTACCGACAACACTATCTCATCCGTATCCGGCCTTCCCAGAAATGTTACCGACAGATTCATCACCGCCGTGGCACAAGCTGCTACAACGGCTGTTGTCAGACATCCGTTTTTACTGCTTTTTCTCACAAATAGCCTTTCCCCAAAGTAAATCACCGCAATAATAAAGAGATACTTACATATCGACGGTATCGATATAAAGTATCCCATTCCAATAATTAATCCTATGTAAAAAATAATCGTATGCCCACTGCTCAGACAATAAACTCCATATACTGCAGGTATCAGCGGATAACAATCCATCACACACACCAGTGTGGATGCAAATGCCATAAGCCCCCACACGGCCTTTTTTAAATTTGCACTTCCTCATCTTTTTTGCCTCCATCTTTTTTTCAACGATTATATGTGGTCAAAAATGAAGGTTTTGACGAAAAAGCGCAACTATATCTTCAAAAATTATTTGTCCTTTTCCTTGAAGATTATTTCATTGTCATACGCAAGCCCCAGCTTGCTCTTTGCTATATCCTCTATGTACTGGTCACTCTGCATATACTGCTGCATGCTTTCTATCTCATCAGCACGCTCCGATTCTTTAGTGTACTGCTTTTCAAGCTCCGCTTTTTGTGCGGCATATGTAGATTCCTTCTGCTTTAGCTGCACAACCTGGACTACCATAACCACAAGAAATGCTATAACTATGATAGAAACACTTAAAGTTCCGCCCCTTCTCTTTGCACGACGTTTACTCATTATTCCTCCTTAGGTGCTTATCTGAATATCCTGCCAAACATTTTATCTTTTTTCCGGTCACCTCCGGTACCTTCGAATACGTAATCATGTCTATCTCACCTTCTATATCGGCTTCTCCCTTCTCAAGGTTTAGCCTGTTTACGTGAAGATCCTTGCCCTTTAGGTCAAGCATGCCTAGCTCCGTCTCCAAAAGTATCTCTCCCACATCAAAGGAGAGCACATCCAAAATGCCTGTAAAGCTGCCTGTTCTGCGATTATTCAAGATAAGCTTATGACTCTTTGTGCCTGATATTTCTTCCATTTCCTGTCCCTCACATATTTTTTATATGTCCCAAAAACAGCCTCACATATGGCTGCCATCTGTGGAATCACATATGTAAATATATGCCGGGATTCATGAAAATATAACCTATATATACTCAAAAAGATCTTTTGCTTCTTCCTTCTTTGTTGTGTCAAGGAGATTTAACACCTTAACCTTGACTGTCTTTTGTCCAAATGCTATCTCTATTATGTCTCCGACCTTGACATTTACAGATGCCTTTGCCGGTCTGCCGTTTACTATGACACGGCCTGCGTCACATGCCTCATTTGCCACTGTACGTCTCTTTATCAGACGTGATACCTTCAAAAATTTGTCTAATCTCATTGTTACCTCTGTGTCTTGCCTATAATAAATCAATTCATAACTATTACCCTGATTTCAGTGGATATAGCCAAAAATGGGCGGAGCCTTAAAGGCTTCACCCATTCTTCTACTCCGGATAGTCTGACTTATTAGTTAAGAGAATCTTTTAAAGCCTTTCCAGCCTTGAACTTAGGAGCCTTAGATGCTGCAATTGTCATCTCAGCGCCAGTCTGTGGATTTCTTCCTGTTCTTGCTGCTCTCTCAGATACCTCGAAAGTACCGAATCCAACTAACTGGATCTTCTCACCTTTCTTTAACTCCTCAGCAACAACATCTGTGAATGCCTTTAAAGATGCCTCTGCGTCCTTCTTTGATACTCCGGCCTTCTCTGCCATAGCTGCAACTAAATCTGCTTTGTTCATGATAAAATTCCTCCTCTGGATTTTCATAATTTATATAATTCGAGCTATATTCCCAAATTACCTACAAGAATATATATACTTGTTTTTATGGGGTTTGTCAAGGAAAATGCGCTATTTCCTAGGCTTTTATGTACTTTTACCATTCTTAAAACCTTACTTTGAACTTAATAAAGAGGTTAATGTTGAAAGATAATCTGATATATCTTTATTTGTCAGACTATTCCCCGAGCTATCAGATGATTTACTGTCGGTTTCCGTGATGTATGTATGAACTTTTCTTAACAGACTTTCTGTTTTCCACAATAATAATATATCGTATAGTCATTTACTTTTCAATTAAATTCACTATATATATGCATTACTGTTTACACTATGGCATGCAGATACTCCTCGCGCTCCCCGCTTAGCTGTATGAGCTGTGCAAGCTTATCCACATCACGGTCGCATACCCATGACTTGCGCGAGTTGCTATAGTGATTGCAGAGCTTACAAAATTTTTCAGGAAACAAAAGCAGTGCTTGAAGCAGTCTCATTGATGTATCATCAAGACTTCTTACGCTGCAATAGCTGTCAAGAATTGTATCTGCAACCGCTGTATCCCAGTGATTTTTTTCGAGCATCTTGCGCATATACTCCGCAAGATCAGTTTCCGGATATCCCGGATGCATGGTCTCGAAATTGACAGGGAGCCATCTTCCGGACTGTGTATACACGACATTGTGCTGGTTGAAGGCTCCGTGACAGTATGTCGGAACCAACGTTTTACTATTTTCCAGTTCACACAATATTTCCGCCGATTTCTTCCCCTGCTCTAAGAATCTCTCATAGCATTCATAAAACAGATGCTCAAAAGCATTTGTCTTGCTGCGACGCAGTATGTAGTTTTTAAGCTTTACTATCTGCGCACATTTTCGCTGAGCTTTTTCATGCAGGCTTTCTACCTCAATATCCGAAGGCAGAGGATACTTTTCCAATATATTGTGCAGCTGCGCTAATGCCCTGCTGCCGCCACGCATATCATCTATGCTGTCCGTGCTGCACTCTCTGCCTGCTCTGTAATCCTTCAATATGTATGCGTCCTCACAGTTATCTCGTGATATGATACACTGCTCCTTTGTCTGTGATATCTGCTCCACATCCATACCGTTTCTCTGGATAAATGCCAGCGTATCCCGCAGGGTGCATGCCCTTTGCTCATGCCCTCTGTACGGCACGAGCAGCTTCTGCCCGATGCCTGTATCACATATATATGCTCCTCTGCCCTTTATTATCCTGCTTACTGTAAGCTCATATTTTTCCAAAGCCACTTCCGGCTGATTATACAAAAAAATCCCCCCTCATATGATTAATGCATCATAACTATTCAGATGCTTTTTAATCATATGAGAGAGGTTATTATTTTATTCGCAAGCTCTTTAAGTTTTTGTGCTTCATTGATCGATGGGTCATCAAGCACAAGCTCATAAAGCCTGTCCAGTATATCGCCAAGCTTCGGTCCCGGCTCTGCTCCCATTTTAATCAGGTCGCTGCCATTTATTTTCATTTCCTTTTTGGATACACACTGGTGGTCTGCGAGGATTTTCCTGTATACACGCTCATATTCTGCGATGTATTCAAGCTTTTCTGCGCGCTTATACATGCTCTGTCCGAGTGTATCGGCTCTTTTCACCTCAAACAACAGCGGAAAAAGCTCTGTTCCTATGCGGCTCATGGCACGCCTTACATTGCGCTCCGTGATGGCCGGACGGTCATCATGCTCTTTTACGAGCTTAAAACAACAGTCTGTAGTCCTGTTATCAAATTTAAGGCGCCTGAGTATCTTTCTTGTCATATCAGCTCCCACAACCGGATGCTTCTTGAAATGATTCTGGCCTTCCTCGTCTGTCGTAATGCACACAGGCTTTGCCACATCATGAAGCAGCATGGTAAGCCTTAGGATTTTGTCCGCTCGCACATGCTCCAAGGTATGAAGCGTATGCTCGCCGACACTGTACATATGGTGCTTATTGTGCTGAGGTGTCTGCATCATCACATCAAACTCCGGCATGAATACCGCTGTGAGTCCAAGCTCATACAAATCTCTCATCATCTGCGGATGGTCTGATGTCAGAAGCTTCACAAGCTCCACCTGGATTCGCTCTGCGCTGACCTTTGACAAGGCAGGGGCAAGCTCTTTTATGGCTGCTTTAGTCTGTGCCTCTATATCAAAGCCAAGCTGGGCTGCAAATCGCACCGCACGAAACATCCTGAGTGCATCCTCACTGAACCTGTCGTGCGCACAGCCCACACATCTGATCACATGTGCTTTTAAATCTCCTATGCCGTCAAATTCATCGACAAGCCCCATCCTATGATTATACGCCATAGCATTGATTGTGAAGTCGCGCCTCTCCAGGTCAAGCTTCAGATTGGAGGTAAATGTGACCTCCTTTGGATGGCGTGCATCCTCGTACTCTCCGTCTATCCTGTAGGTGGTGACCTCATAGCCCACATGCTCCAGCATGACCGTGACTGTGCCATGCTGGATACCTGTGTCTATCGTATGGTCAAATATCGCTTTGACCTGCGCAGGCTTTGCAGATGTGGTGATATCCCAGTCCTGCGGTGTCCTGCCAAGGAGACTGTCACGCACGCATCCACCTACCGCATATGCCTCAAAGCCATGCTCGTAGAGCGTGTCTATTATGAAGTTGACATTCTGCGGTAAATCTATGCGCATCGTTTAGTTCTCCTTTTTTATTCTAAATGACGCTCGCCGAATGGGCACATTGCCACAGCATATGACTGTAACACATGCTCTCATAACTCCTTAGTCTGGTGAGAGTAAATACCTCCTGCGGCAGAGCTTATTAGGCGCGAAAAAATCAAACGCACTTACGCTTGAACGAGTATTTTTTGCGCCAGCTTCAGCCGCAGGTGGCATTAACTCTCACACACGACACGTCGTAAATCGAGCATGCGCCACAGTCGTATACTGCGTCAATGCGCCCCTCCGGCGAGCTGTTTATCATAATAATATACAAAAGTAATGATTAATTCGCGAAATAAATTTTCGTAGACGGATGATTACAAACGCAGGCGTAGCGGTACTACGCCGAGGCTTGTAACATTCGTATACGGGAATTTAGGCGCGAATTTAATATGCCTTACCCCAGTATACGAGCTTATGCGCCGGCTTTCCACAGCATACACATACGTCGGAAATCTGCTCCTGGTCACCAAATGGCATACAACGGCTTGTAACTGTTGTGTCCTCTTTGATTTTGTTCTCGCAGGCCTCGTCTCCACACCACATAGCACGGATAAAGCCAGGCTTTGTCTCTGCGATTGCCTTGAACTCATTGTAGTCGTGTGCATCGTTTATATGGCTTGCAAGGAATGCCTTTGCCTTCTCGAGCATGTCATTCTGCATTGTCTCAAGTACCTCTGCGAGCTTCTCATTTACCTCATCGAGTGAGACAACGATTTTCTCTCTTGTGTCTCGGCGGACGATAACGCACTGGTTTTTCTCGATATCCTTTGGTCCAATCTCGATACGTGTTGAGATTCCCTGAACCTCCTGTGCTGCGAACTTCCAGCCAGGTGTCTTGTCGGTTGCATCGATTTTCACGCGGAAATCCTTTGAGAGCTTGTCCTTGAGGTCGTATGCCTTGTCAAGGACGCCGTCCTTCTGCTGCTGGATTGGAATGACCATAACCTGTGTTGGTGCAATCTTTGGTGGAAGCACAAGTCCTGAGTCATCTCCGTGAACCATGATGATAGCTCCGATAAGACGTGTTGAAACGCCCCATGATGTCTCATGACAGTACTGTAATTTATTGTCCTTGTCTGTGTACTGGATGCCGAAGGCCTTAGGGAAGCCGTCACCAAAGTTGTGTGAGGTTCCTGACTGGAGTGCTTTTCCGTCATGCATGAGAGCCTCTATTGTATATGTAGCCTCTGCTCCGGCGAACTTCTCCTTGTCTGTCTTTCTTCCCTTTACCATAGGGATTGCAAGGTATTTCTCACAGAAATCCGCATAGATGTTTAACATCTGTACTGTACGTGCCTCTGCCTCCTCGGCTGTTGCATGAACAGTATGTCCCTCCTGCCATAAGAACTCTGATGAACGGAGGAATGGACGTGTTGTCTTCTCCCAGCGCACTACTGAGCACCACTGGTTATATACCTTTGGAAGGTCTCTGTGTGACTGTACTGTTTTGCTGAAAAGCTCGCAGAAAAGTGTCTCTGATGTAGGTCTTACTGCAAGTCTCTCCTGAAGTGTCTCAAGTCCGCCCTGTGTGACCCATGCAACCTCAGGTGCAAAGCCCTCTACGTGATCCTTTTCCTTCTGGAGCAGGCTCTCCGGAATGAACATTGGCATGTATACATTCTCTACTCCTGTCTCTTTGAACATTGCATCGAGATTCTTCTGTATATTCTCCCAGATGGCATAACCATTGGGTTTAAAGATCATGCATCCCTTTACAGATGAATAATCCATCAACTCTGCTTTCTTCACAACGTCTGTATACCATTGTGTGAAATCTTCCTCCATGGAAGTGATGGCCTCTACTAATTTTTTCTCCTTAGCCATTGCTTTTCTCCTTTTTTATTTAAATATTCTATGATATACGAGGCTTTTATATCTCATCCGGCCCCTGCACCACGCATAATTTTACTAACATATATTATTCCATAAGCGAGCTGATGTCAATAAGCCTGAAAACTTGTTCTGCAGTGTTTTTCAATATTTTTTTGAGCATTTTTGATATCCATAGCCTCATTAAGCGTTGTTGCCCCTCTTATAATAGGGAAAAACGCATCTATGCCTTCTTTATTACATGCCACTGCATCGTCAGTGACACTCCCTGCTAGTGCGATTACTTTACAGCCGTTTTTTCTGCCTGCTTTTGCCACTCCGACAGGCACCTTTCCCATGGCGCTCTGTCCATCAAGCCTGCCCTCTCCGGTCACTACGATATCGGCATTTTTCAGTTCCTTGTCAAGCTGTATTGCGTTTAGCACTATATCTATGCCGGATTTAAGCTCCACGTTCTCAAGTCCAAAAAGAAACGCAAAGCCAAGACCTCCCGCAGCGCCTGCTCCCGGTGTCTCGCTAAATCTTTTTCCCGCATACTCCTCAACACAGTCTGCATACTGTCTCATCATTTTATCCATCTGTGCCTTTTCATGCTCCTGTACGCCCTTTTGCTTTCCAAAAATGTATACGCAGCCCTGCTCTGTGCACAGTGGATTAGTAACATCACATGCTATTTTGAAATGACACTGCTTCAATTCTGAAGGAACCTTATCAGCCTTTATCTTTTTTACCCTTGCAAGCGAGCCAAATACCGGTGGAAGAATATTGTCATCCTCATCATAAAACTCATAGCCGAGCGCCGACAGCATTCCTATGCCGCCCTCAGTGGTTGCGCTTCCGCCTATTCCGATTATGAAATTCCGACAGCCCTTGTGCACGGCATCCAATATCATCTCTCCCACACCCAATGAGGTCGCTTTCCATGGATCAGGTTTACCTTCAACAAGTGTGATCCCCGACGCTTCTGCCATTTCCATAACAGCCGTATCATCCTCAAGTACTCCATATGTTGCGTGCACCTTTTGTCCCATCGGTCCTGTTACATCAACATGTTCATATGTGCCATTCATGCCCTCTACCAAAGCGGTTACAGTTCCCTCTCCACCATCTGCAAGTGGTCTGACCACCACATCTGCTTTCGGTATTGCCGCCAATATGCCTTCTTTACAGGCCATCCCGGCCTGCATGCTTGTCATGCTTCCTTTAAATGAATCAATTGCTACTACAACCTTCATTTTACCATTCCTCTATTTTTGTTTATATGTGGTTCAGTAAGGTATACATCGAATTGCATGCATCGATAACACCTTTTTCCTCTAATTATATTATTTTATCATAATTTTAAAGTCAGGTGTAGTTTCCAAAAACAATTTGAAAGTGCATTTTCATAAAATTTGTGCTAGAATAACATGTTGTTATATTATGCTAAGGAGAATTTAGAATGGAAAACTATAAACGAGGACTGACAGCAGGAATCCCGATTGCGCTGGGATATCTGTCAGTTTCATTTACTTTTGGAATTATGGCGGTGTCATACGGACTATCCTGGTGGCAGGCTGTGCTCATTTCGATGACCACTGTCACATCTGCCGGACAGTTTGCAGGCATCGGAATTATGATGCATCCGGGACAGTATTTCCAGATGCTTATTTCGCAGATTACTATTAATATAAGATATTCCTTTATGTCGATTTCGGTTGGTCAGAAGGCTGATTCCAGATTTAGCGGAATTTCCAGATGGATACTCGGCTTTATGATGACTGATGAGATTTTTGCCGTGGCAAGCCAGGAGGATTCTGTGAGCAGAAGCTTCTTTGCAGGGCTGTCAACTCTTCCATACATCGGCTGGGCTGTCGGTACGCTGATAGGTGCTATACTGGGAAGCATTCTGCCGGATAGGCTTATGAGTGCGCTGAGTCTTGCTATTTATGGCATGTTCGTGGCTATCGTGGTTCCTGAGATGAAGAAATCGCGTGCAGTCGTGTTTGTTGTGCTGCTTGCACTCGTGCTTAGCTGCATGTTTTACTACGTACCGTTTTTGTCAAGGATTTCAAGCGGTATCACCATCACTGTTGTAGCCATTGTGGCTGCAGTTATCGGTTCGCTGCTGTTTCCGGTTGCAGATGATACTGATAAGGAATGATTTATTAAATATTTGATAATAAGCGTATAAGGAGATTTTACATAATGAAAAACAGTGTATTTTTTATATATTTACTCATACTCGCGGGCTCCACATATCTGATCCGCGTTATTCCTTTTATCGCAATAAAAGAAAAGATCAACAACAGCTTCGTGCGATCTTTTCTATACTATATTCCGTATGCAGTTTTAACCGCCATGACTATTCCGGCAGTGTTTTATGCTACTAACTGGTGGGTTGGTGCAGCAGCAGGACTTATCGCGGCAGTGATATTTGCATTAAAGGGCAAGGGGCTTACAACCGTGGCCGTGGCTTCCTGTGTGGCGGTATTTATTGTAGAGATGTTCCACTAATTATTTATTTTCCCACTTGATAAGCCATAACTAAAGTGATAAAGTTTTGAGCTGCGCGTTTATATTTTTTTAATAAATATTTTATAATTACCGAAAGGATAAATCAGCTCAGAAGTGAAAATGCAAATACCACGATGCCAAGTATTACAAGCACAATACCTGTGGCACGGTTTAAGGTTTTTGCGGATGCCTTGTTTGCAAAGACCGCTGCAATTCTCGCCCAAAGGAGTGTAAATGCAATACATAAAATCAGCACAAACCAGTCCGGTTTTCCACCGATGGCAAAGTGCGAGGCAGCTCCTGTAAAGGCTGTAAATGCCATGATAAATACGCTCGTTCCGACTGCAGTCTTAAGCTCATAGCCAAGCACTGATGTGAGGATGAGGAGCATCATCATACCGCCTCCCGCACCTATGAAGCCACAGATAAATCCGATAAGCACACCGCAGATGATTGACTGGATAGCTCTCTTTTTAGCTGAAACTCCCTGCATGGCCTCCTTTGTTGTCATGACAGGACGGACTATAAACTTGATTCCGAGTAAAAATGTCATAAATACCGAAAAGCTGCCCATTGTTGCTGACGGCACAAGGCTTGATACATAGCTTCCAACAACCGTGAAGCATAAAACCGTGACCATCATTATGAGCCCGTTTTTTACATCAAGGTTCTTGTTCTTTCCATATGTATAGGCTGACACTGCGCTGGCAAGTACATCAGACGACAGGGCTATTCCCACTGCCATATAAGGGTCCATTCCCAAAAATGTAATGAGCATAGGACTTATTACTGCTGCTGCGCTTAGTCCCGCAAAGCCGGTTCCAAGGCCTGCGCCCATACCGGCAAAAAATGTTACTATTATAGTTATTAATGTGCTCATTTGTGTGATTTCCTCCTGATTATTTCATCCATATTATTCTCAAGCTGTTCCATAACAATCGTCAGCTGCTTTTTCTGCTCCTCATCTATCCCTGCAAACAGATCTGCTGTAAACTGCTGCTGTATACGCCTTCCTCTTTCAATGACAGTCCCGGCCTTTTTTGTACAGACAAGCTCCGTCTTCCTCCTATCATTTTCCACAGGTTTTCTCTCCAGATAGCCTTCATTCACAAGCTTATCAACATTTACAGACACAAGATTTGCCTTGATTTTTCTTATTTCAACTATATCCCTTGCCGTCTTATATTCCGGATTGTTCGCCAGAAACATGAGTATATCAAAGGCTGTCTGTGGAAGCTTTAGCTCATGACACAGTGGTCTGCACTCATCGCTGTAGGTTCGCGAAATCTTCTCTGCAAACTCAAAGTTAAATTTCATATGTGATATTCCTTCTTTCCTTTTCCTATTTTGCTGCTTTGTTATACATTTTTGAATTATTCATTTTGAACTAATTATATATCTCTCTGTCATTTTGTCAAGCGGTTATTGTAATTTATACCCTGCAATGCTATACTTTTTGAGGCATTTTTTCATTAACTATTATGATATGATTTAACAGTTATATGAATACCTTGAAAGTATCCTGCAGTCATGGTATTATATGTAATTGGCGCTTTGTTGCACATTTTAAACACCGGCTAATCTACCGGTGATTTTAATTTTAATAACTAAAGCTTCCTACATATATAATGCCGGAAGTTTAAATTACAATCATTTACAATAGGAGGAATTATGAGTCAGGAAACAAATTCAGCCCCTGTAACAGAGAACAAGATGGGAACCATGCCTATAGGCAGACTTGTCTTTAACATGTCTTTGCCTATGATGATTTCCATGCTCGTACAGGCTCTATACAACATCGTGGACAGTATTTTCGTTGCAAAGCTGTCCGAAAAACGCACTCACGGCAGTTTCACTTGCCTTCCCTTTGCAGACACTCATCATCGCTGTCGCAACCGGTACAGGTGTAGGTGTAAACGCGTTGCTGTCAAAGTCACTCGGCGCCCATAAATACGACGAGGCCAACAAAATCGGCATCAACGGTGCCGTACTATATGCATTCAGCTACGTAATATTTCTGATTCTCGGACTTACATCGTAAAGCCTTTTTACATGAGTCAGATTGGAAATGCTGATATCGAAATCATGGATATGGGTGTGAGCTACCTGAGTACTGTTATGATTTTTTCATTTGGTATTTTTGCGGAAATCTTTTTTGAGAGGGTGCTTACCTCGACAGGAAGAACTATTTTCAGCATGACCTCACAGCTTTGCGGTGCCATCACAAATATCATTCTGGATCCTATCATGATCTTTGGACTGCTTGGCTTCCCTAAGCTCGGTGCTACCGGTGCTGCTGTGGCAACCGTTGTGGGACAGTGCGTGGCCGCCGTTGTTGCTTTTGTCTGCAACCACAAATTCAATCATGATATCAAGCTGAGCTTCAAGGGCTATAGCCCGGATTTCAAAATCATGGGAACCATTTATGCTATTGGTATTCCGTCGATCATTATGCAGTCTATAGGCTCAGTAATGACATATTCCATGAACAGAATACTTATCGGCTTTTCATCGACTGCCGCTGCTGTTTTCGGTGTTTATTTCAAGCTGCAGAGCTTCTTCTTTATGCCTGTATTCGGACTGAACAACGGAATCACACCTATCATCGCCTTCAACTACGGTGCACAGAACAGAAAGCGTATGGTTAAGACAATAAAGGTCAGCCTTATAACAGCATTCTGTCTGCTCTTCGTTGGCTTTGCCTGCTTTGAGTTCATACCACAGGTGCTTCTTGGAATGTTCAGCGCCTCTGACGATATGCTCAAAATCGGTGTTCCGGCGCTCAGAATAATCGGTGTGCATTTCCTCATCGCATGGTTTTGTATTATCGTCGGCACAGTATTCCAGTCTTTAGGAAAAGCTGTCTTTTCCATGATCGTATCAATCATGCGTCAGCTTGTGGTTTTAATTCCGGCAGCATACATCCTTTCAAAGCTTGGTGGACTTCACGCTGTATGGTGGGCTTTCCCGATAGCAGAGGTGATATCCTTTACTGTTTCGACATTATTCTTAATCAGGATTAACAGAACTATCATCTCAAAGATTCCTGATGGAAGCGATGTGCTGTAAGGAAAATTTACTTGCGTATTTTCTTCCTCTATACGTATTTTATGGAAAAAGTGCAATCTGCAGATACAAACCTCTTTTAAAAAATGCGATTTTGTAGTAAAATTGCCAAAAAGAAAATGCGATTTTGTTATTTTATTAGGAGATTGCAGTGATATGGAGGACTAAGACATGAAATTTATATCGTGGAATGTAAATGGACTGCGCGCATGCGTCCAGAAAGGTTTCCTTGATTTTTTTAACAGTATAGATGCGGATTTCTTTTGTATACAGGAGTCCAAGCTACAGGCGGGACAGATTGACCTTGACCTGCCGGGCTATCACCAGTACTGGAATTACGCCGAGAAAAAAGGCTATTCCGGCACAGCCATTTTTGCCAAAAACAAGGCATTATCAGTGTCTTACGGCATAGGCATTGAGGAGCATGATAAGGAAGGACGTGTCATCACACTTGAATATGACAATTTCTATCTCGTAACCTGTTACACTCCAAACTCACAGAATGAGCTGAAAAGGCTGCCGTACCGTATGCAGTGGGAGGATGATTTCCGTGAATACCTTAAGACTCTCGATGCCAAAAAAGCCTGTCGTACTGTGCGGTGATCTGAAATGTCGCACACAATGAAATCGACCTGAAAAATCCAAAAACCAACCGCAAGAATGCAGGTTTTTCAGACGAGGAACGTGCTAAAATGACAGAGCTTTTAGGTTCCGGTTTTACCGATACCTTCAGATATTTTTATCCGGATGCCGAGGGTATATATTCCTGGTGGTCATACCGTTTTAAGGCACGCGAGAAGAACGCAGGCTGGCGTATCGACTACTTTATCACGTCAAAGCGCATCAATGATAAGCTGCAAAAGGCAGCAATCCATACCGATGTGCTCGGTTCAGACCACTGCCCTGTTGAGGTTGATATTGAATTTTAAATTTAAGGTTATGTATTTTTACAATCCCTTATGCAACACCTTCTTCTCGAGCTTATCCCCATCCAGTGTATACTCAACAGCATTATACGCACCGTTTCTGTATGCAAACGTCTCATTGTCATCCTGATAATGCACGAAGCTGCCCTTGCCCGGATATGTCAGTATACTGATCTTATCCTCTATGATGTCCTCTGTAGAGCGGATTTCTCCGTCTGCAACAGGGATAATGGCTCCTGCTTTTATGAAGACAGGTACTTTATCAAGTGGTGCATCTGCTAAAATATATCTGCCACCACTGTATTTTTCGCCTGTGTAGTAATCATACCAGTCGCCGTCAGGCAGATAAACCTCTCTTGCCTCCTTGCCCGGTGCGATCACAGGTGCAACCAGCACAAAGCTTCCGAGCATATATTCATCGGAAATATTTCTCACATGCTTATCTGCAGGATACTCGTATACGAGCGGACGCACGATAGGTGCTCCTGTCTTTTCACACTCATGTGCCAGATCATAGATATATGGGATAAATCTGTATCTGAGCTTTACTGTCTTTCTGACTGCATCTATCGTAGTCTCGTCAAACTGCCAAGGCTCCTGTCTGCGTGTTCCCATCGCTGAATGATTTCTGAAAAACGGCACAAATACTGCTGCCTCATAAAATCTGACAAGAAGCTCCGGTGTAGTATCACTTCCGAAACCGCCTATATCGCTGCCACACATGGCAAGTCCGCTGACTGACAGATTGCACACCTGCTCGAGTGAAAGTGCTATATGCGCCCAGATGCTGTGATTATCTCCGGTCCAGCCACCGCAGTATTTCTGGCTTCCGGCATATGCAGCCCTTGTAAGTACAAACGGACGTTTTCCACCATCATTTTTCGCAAGTCCCTCATATGTGGCTTTTGCCATAAAATGTCCGTAAATATTGTGAACCTTTTCATGTGCTCCATACTCAAACTGCACATCATCCGGCAGTGGTCCGTTGAAGCTTGCAGGCTCATTCATATCATTCCATATGCCACTGATACCGTGCTCGAGAAGTATCTTTGTCTTGTCTCCCCACCAGCTTCTGACGCTTTGCTTTGTGAAGTCCGGAAATACCGATGTTCCCGGCCAGACAGCATTTTCATATACACTGCCATCTGTATCATGTGCAAATGCATCCATCTCCATACCCTCTTTGTACATGAAGTAGTCCTCATCCTTTTTCACCCCCGGGTCAATGATGGATATGAGCTTTACACCCCTGTCAGCAAGCTTCTCTGAAAGGCCCTTTACATCCGGGAATTTCTTGTCATCAAAGGTGAATACCCTGTAGCCGTTCATGTAATCGATATCCATATGTATCACATCGCATGGGATATCAAGCTCGCGGAATTTGTCAGCTATATCAAGCACCTCATCCTGTGTGTAATAGCCCCAGCGGCTCTGATGGCTGCCGTATATCCATCTCTGATAAAGCGGTGTGGTGCCTGTCAGTGATGTATAAAGTCCTACCACCTCTGCCATATCATTTCCCGGCATAAAATAGTAGTCCAGCTCCCCCTTCTCATGCTCGACGAAATAGTAATCTGTGTTTTCATAACCAAAATCAAAGGTTGTCTTGTAGGTATTATCCGCAAAAATTCCATAGCAATATTCATCGCCCAACACGATAAAAAACGGTATGGATTTATACAGTGATTTGAAGCTGTCCACATGTGGCGCAGGATCATCTGTGTTCCAGTTTACATATGAATATCCACGCTTGTTGAGGCATCCCGGCTTATCTCCCAGGCCGTAAATAGCATCATCCTTTCCAAGCTTTTTGATGATGGTAACAGAGTCAGTTTTTTCTTCATCTTTCCCGACAGTATGTCCCTCAAGCTCTGCGATGGCAAGATCCTCGTACGGATTCTTCTCACTCTTTTTGCGTGCTTTTTCATAATCTGAAAGCACAAGCTTCCCTTTGTAATAAATATCAAGCTTCTCGTTATCCTTCACATATACAGTAATATCCCTTGCGCTGATAACTGCTTTAACTGCTGCATCGCTTACACCGGCTTCTGCTGCGGTCCCCTTGGCATCAGACGTATCCTTGCTTGTTACGTCCGGTGTGGCAGCCTTCGGAATGAAGCCCTCTTCTATTGCAACACTTTCGATGCCGGGTTTTTGTGCAACATGCACTATGTTGTTTTCAAATATGGTAACAAACAGACTGCCGTTCTCGTAGATCAGCTCTGCTGTGTTGTCCTGTATTTTACAGTTCTTATATGAATTTCCCATTGCGTAATCCTCCCTTGAATTATATGATTAAAGGGTCAAAATACCCTTTTGACCCCTTATATAATTATATAGTTTCGAGTTGTTTCTTCGTTATTACTATAGTACCATTTGTTGGTATGTTGGTCAATAACTACCTCTCTCTTTCCCTCTGCGACAACGGCACCTCATTTTTCATGTAAGTGTCCCACACATTCATGCGATCCTGCTCGTCAAGCTTGCGCAACACCCTTGCCGGCACACCTGCTGCGATACAGTTATCGGGTATATCGCGGTTTACAACTGCACCTGCTGCCACTATGCAGTTCTTTCCGATTGTGACACCGCCACAGATTGTAGCACTCGAGCATATCCAGCTTCCGTCACCAATCCTTATAGGCTTTGCATATTCAAGGTCATGGAAGCCGTCCGGATATTCCTGCGGCAGGCGTTCCTCTGACAAAAACGGATGGCAAGGTGTCGCAATAGTGACATTTGCTCCAATCCAGACTCCGTCACCTAGCTCAATCGGTGCGCAATCCAGAAATGTACATTTGTAGTTTACAAAGCAGCCCTTGCCAAAGTGGATATTCACACCATACTCACAGTAAAATGGTGCAAAAATGAATGCACCACCATCCTTTGCAGATGGTATCATTTTCTCCAAAATACGCTGCTTACGCTTCTTCATCCAAATCGGTGTGCGGTTGAATTTGTCACACAGCCCCATTCCTCTTTCATGGTAGCCTGCTATGTCTGTGCTGTCTGCATTGTAGAGCTTTCCCGCTCTCATTCTGTCCCAATTGTTCATAGTGTTTCTCCTGATGTTTCTTATAAAAATACTTCTGTTTACTATAATAGCATCATCCATTTTTTATTTTTACAATAAAGAAAGTCACCGGTCACACCTAGTATGACCGGTGACTGCCTCAGGCTGTAAGTATCTCTGTCAATACACCATACAGCTCTGTATCAAGCTCCTTTGCCTTGAGCTCTGATAAAATCACTGTTGTTTTCTTTCCCGATGTAATAAGACCGTAGATTTCATCCTTTAGCACAAAGCCTATCTCTGCCTGATTCAGGAAATCAAAGCATCTTTTTTCGAGTTGATTATCAAGCGCTACTGTGTCTTTCGATATTGCAACGCTTATTTTGCTCGCTGTCGATGCATTTACAGTAACGATGAGCTTTCTGTTTTCTTCATCATATTTATTCTTTGCCAATACCTCTTTACCATCCACAGATACCTTTACCTTATCGGCTGCTGCCTCGGTTCTTCTTTCAAAGACAAGCTTATAGGTTCTGTTGTCAGGTATTAATGATGTATCTCCATCTGCCGGAGAAATGACAAACATATCTTTATCCGCAGAATATTTCATAGCTGTGGTCACACATCTGCCATCCACATATCCGCAGGATTCATTGTCATCCTCGTATAGCTCAAACTCACCATCAGCCTCCGGGAATACCCTGACACATAATACATCAGGATTTTTGATAACAGATCTTGCATCAAGCTCATCAGCATCTGCACACACAAGTATGCCTCCAGCCTTCGCAAACACAGGTATGCTGCTCAAATCCCTGTAAACCTCCAGCATTCTTCCACCATCATAGCGCATGCCTGTATAGATATCATACCAGATGCCCTCCGGGAACCATACTTTGGTTTTTGCCACATTAAGTCCCTTAATACGTGGAGTTGTAACAGGTGCTGCCATAAGCTGGCTGCCAAAGAAATACTGATTCTTTACCTCATAAGCCTCTGCATTTTCAGGATACTCATAATACATAGGCTCAATCAGCGGCATATTCTCGGCATAGCTGCGATAGTTCATGGTATACAGATACGGAATCATACAATGCCTCTGTCTGAGCGCCGCCTCCATCGCTTCCTCAGTCTCTTTTTTAAATCGCCACGGCTCCTTGCCGTTAAATTCGCTGCATGAGCTGTGCAGACGCATTATCGGAGAGAATATACCATATTGTGTCCATCTGGCTGTCAGCTCATCATCCTTGTAGCCAAGCATATGTCCGCCAATATCATGGCTCCACCATCCATATCCGATGTTTGTCGCTGTCGTTGTAAAATACGGTTGAAAATCAAGCGACTCCCATGTAATATGTGTATCTCCCGAAAATCCAATCGGATATCTATGGCTTCCCGGACCTGCATAGCGCGAAAATGTCATTGGACGCTTACCGTCTCATTTTATTATCGAGATAATGAAAATGATTAAAAATCCATAGCGGATCCAATCCTTCAACCTTGCAGTTGCTGCCCTGCTGCCAGTCAATCCACCAGAAATCCACACCTTCAGCCTCTCTCGGATGATGAAGATACTTAAAATATGCATCCATAAACTTTGGGCTTGCCGGATCACATACAACCGGGTCCTCATTTTCATAGTCCACGCCCATTTCCTTTGCCATATCAACATACATTTCTTCACAGCCCTGCACACCATCCGCAGGATGTACGTTTAAGGTAGTATGCATTCCTCTGTCATGGAGCTTTCCAAGAAAGCGCTTCGGATCCGGGAAAAGCTTTTTGTTCCAAGTATATCCTGTCCAGCCGCTTCCGTATTTAGGGTCCACATCAACCTGATGCCAGTCCATATCTATTACTGCTACCGTGAATGGGATATTCTTTTCATCGAATTTGTCCATCAGCTCCATATAGCTTTCTTCTGAGTATTTATAATATCTGCTCCACCAGTTTCCAAGTGCATATCGCGGAAGCATCGGAGTCTTGCCGCAAAGCCTGTAAAAATCATTGAGCGCCTGTTTATAATCATGTCCGTATCCAAAGAAATACAAATCAGACACACCTTTTTTTCTTGGCTCAATCCATCCATCGTCAAGTAAAATCTGTGATTTACTGTCATCAAGAATTGAATATCCAAAGCGTGAAACGACACCGTGTCCGAGCTCAACCTCTCCGTTTACGTCATCAAGTGTACGCGCTGTACCCTGCAAATCATGCACCTTCTCGCCATAATGCCAGATGCTGTGATATGCGCTCAGGTTTCCCTTAATCTGTATACTCAGTCCGTGTGATGAGAACTCCTTCTCATTATATATCAGGTGCAGCATTGATGTATGAACCTCAATTCCATCAGCGTTACGCACCACATGATAGCCGGTCTTTGGAAAATCCCTGAACAATACTGTCTGTGTTGCCCTATCCTCGAATACGCCATCTTCACTGTATTCCAGACGGACAAGCGCCTCTGTCAGTAATGTAATCCTGTATTTTTCACCTATTATCATATTGTCCGATAATGCCACCGGACTTGTCTTTACTCTGTATATTTCCTGCATGAAATACTCCCTCTCATATAAATTACGCTATCCCTTGACAGCCGATGCCGCAATTCAATATCCTCTTTTTGTTCAAATTAGTTTAGCGCTAAATCCGATCTACTCCCTGTGCACACGCTTGTTTTCATACATTTTCCATTATCTTGTCAAATCCTTTACCCACTTGTATTTTTAAAATGTATGAGTGTCCAAGGTATCTTTCCAACCTCATCCACGCAGGTGCACGCATACACCACAACCACCGGCCAGTTCAAAAATATGTGCCTGCAACTGCAAGCGGT
>ENA-OQCU01000067-OQCU01000067.1-human-gut-metagenome-genome-assembly--contig:-NODE-67-length-54573-cov-7.498090_pt1 | contig 54573 bp, 50 predicted proteins | sample MGYA00242504_ERZ504590 | MGnify/ENA primary metagenome ERZ504590 (study PRJEB26092, sample SAMD00036318) | human gut metagenome | host: Homo sapiens | study: EMG produced TPA metagenomics assembly of... | reverse complement strand
CCCTCGCAACTACTGCAGCAATGATTTTTCGAAGAATACTGCCCCGCGTACTCACTGCCAGATATCCAAACAGCCAGAGCAATGTAAGCCATAATTCCCATCGATCATAAATCGCCGGATACTTTTCCAGCGCCGGAAAAATCATTCCGACCAGCACCGCGAACAACCATAAAAAATTTCCCCCGTTTTCCTTTCGGCCGCTGCTGCATGAAATCCATACAAAACCCCAGCAGAAGCATATTTTCCAAAACAGAAATTGCAAGTTCAAAACCTTCCAAAATGTTGCACTCATTCCATCACCACTCCCATAATTTTCATTCGAACCTGATTCAGATAATTTCTGCTGACAGGAATGCTTTTCCCGTTCAATAGCAGAAGTTCTTTTTCGCGCAACCGATATACATAGTTCATGTTAACCAAATATCCTTTATGTGTCCTTACAAATTTATGCGCTTCTAGTTTTTTCTCCACTTCTGACATTTTCATTCTTACACGAATCGCCTCATCCCTCGTATCTTTTTCCCGATAAAAAGCAGATAGTTCTTCTCGCTCTCCACAAACCAGATATCACGCAATGCAAGTTTTACACTCTGACGCCCTGTCTGCAGTTCTATTTGGGGAACTTTTCTTTCCTGCCTTTTTTCTGCAGTTCCAGCAACTGCGGCTCCAGTTCCTCATCCAGATGTGCCTTGCGGATAAAAAAGAATGGATGATACACCAATGACTGAAACACCAGATCATCCTTATTTGATACAAACACAATACAACATTCCCTGTTCCACTTTTTCAGATACGATGCAACCTCAAATCCATTCACTTCCGGCATATCGATATCAATAAAAAAAACAGAAATCTCATCAAGATTTTTGATTCCTTCCAGCATCTCCTTCGCGGACGTATAGCTCTCCATTTCCACCGCGATCCCATGCTCCTGGCACAGACCGCGGATTCTGATTTCCAGTTTATCTAAAAATGCTTTATCATCATCACATAAAATTAAATTCATTATTTTCCCCCATACTCTTCTTATCGAAGATTCTACTTCTCACCAGCATACCAAATTTTTTCTTTTCTCTCAAGCAATCTGGGACAACCCGCAGTATCTGGGATAAACCACAAACTGAAAACAGCACCTGCATCGTTTGGCTGATGCAGGTGCTGAAATGTATGGATTCTTTTTTCTATGTTACGCAACGACATCCTCAAACTGCGAATTGTAAAGGTTTGCATAGAACCCATTCTTCGCAAGCAGTTCTTCATGGTTGCCCTGCTCGATGATATCTCCGTCCTTCATGACAAGAATCAGATCCGCATCGCGAATCGTAGACAGCCGATGGGCGATGACAAAGCTCGTTCTGCCCTTCATCAGGTTATCCATTGCTTTCTGGATCTCGATCTCTGTTCTGGTATCAACGGATGAGGTCGCCTCATCGAGAATCAGGATCTTATTGTCCGCAAGAATTGCTCTTGCAATCGTCAGAAGCTGTTTCTGTCCCTGGGATACATTGCTTGCATCCTCATTCAGCTCCATCTGGTAGCCGCCCGGCAGGGTCTGAATGAAATGGTGTGCTCTTGCAGCCTTCGCCGCTGCAATAACCTCCTCATCCGTGGCATCGAGCCGGCCGTAGCGGATATTTTCCATGATACTGCCTTTGAACAGCCACGTATCCTGCAGCACCATACCAAAGGCATCGCGAAGCTCTCTGCGGTTGAAATCCCTGATATTGTGGTCATCCAGAAGAATGGCTCCGCTGTTTACATCATAATAACGCATCAGCAGCTTAACCATCGTCGTTTTTCCTGCTCCGGTCGGGCCGACAATGGCAATTTTCTGACCCGGTTTTACCTTCGCGCAGAAATCATGAATGATGATCTGGTCCGGATTGTATCCGAACTGTACATGATCAAAGGTTACTGCTCCTGTTACCGTCCCAATATCGGCCGGATTTTCCGTGGTCTGATCCTCTTCCTCTTCATTCAGGAATTCGAAGACACGCTCGGATGCCGCCGACATCGACTGTACCATGTTGATCACCTGCGCAATCTGCTGGATTGGCTGGGTAAAGTTTTTTACATACTGGATGAATGCCTGGATATCACCGATTGTAACCACGTTTCGGATCGCCAGCAGGCCTCCGGTCAGCGCCACACAGGCGTAGCCCAAATTCCCGACAAACATCATAATCGGCTGCATCATACCGGATAAAAACTGCGATTTCCATGCGGAATCATAGAGAATGCTGTTGGTTTTCTCAAACTCCTCAATGGTATCCTTTTCACGGTTAAATGCCTTAATTACAAGATGGCCGCCGTAAACCTCCTCAACCTGTCCATTGATGTGACCCAGATATTCCTGCTGGTCACGGAAGAATTTCTGGGATTTTTTCGTCACCAGTCCGATCAGCCCCATAGAAATTGGCAGGATCACAAGTGCGATCAGCGTCATCAGCGGAGAGATACTCAGCATCATGATCAGAACGCCGACCAGCGTTGCCACGGATGTGATGATTGTGGTAATGCTCTGGTTCAGTCCCTGACCCAGTGTGTCGACATCGTTGGTAATACGCGAGAGCACTTCGCCATAGGTGCGGCTCTCAAAATATTTCATCGGCATGCGGTTGATTTTCTCCGAAATTTCCTTCCGGAGCCGATAGCATACCTTCTGGGTAACGCCCGTCATAATCCAGCCCTGGATGAAGCTGAACAGGGCGCTCATCAGATACAGGCCAAGGGTAAACAGCAGAATTTTTCCGATTTTCGTAAAATCAATGCTGCCTGTCCCTCTGATTTTTTCCATCAGTCCCTCAGACAATGCTGTTGTTGCTTTTCCGAGGATTTTTGGTCCCGCAACGTTGAACACGGTCGAACATGCTGCACAGAGCATAACGACAAAAATCGCAATTTTATACTTTCCGATGTACTGTGCAAGCTGTTTGATTGATTTTTTCAGGTTCTTCGGCTTCTCGCCCGGCTGCATGCCGCGGCCCATGCCTCCCATCGGTCCTCCTTTGCGCGGCTGCTGATTTCTCCTGTCACTCATGGTCAGCCACCTCACTTTCTATTCCAAGCTCCTTCGCCGAGAGCTGGGATTTTGCAATCTCCTGATAAACCTTACAGTTCTTCAGCAGTTCTTCATGTGTACCTTTTCCGACTACCTTTCCGTCATCGAGCACCAGAATCTGCTCCGCATGGAGAATTGTACTGATTCGCTGTGCCACAATGATCACGGTGCTGTCTTTGACATTCTCCGCCAGTGCTTTTCGAAGCGCCGCATCCGTTTTCAGATCAAGTGCAGAAAAGCTGTCATCGAAAATAAAGATTTTCGGATCCTTTGCAATCGCACGCGCAATCGCCAGACGCTGTTTCTGTCCGCCGGACACATTCGTTCCGCCCTGGGAAATCGCGGTCTCATATTTATCGTCTTTTGCTTCAATAAACTCTGTTGCCTGCGCAATCGCGGCTGCTTTTTCGATCTCGGCATCGGTTGCATTTTCTTTTCCGAAGCGCAGGTTCGATGCGATCGTTCCCGAGAACAGCACACCTTTCTGCGGTACAAAGCCAATCTCGTCTCGCAGCTCCTTCATGGTAATGTTTCGGATATCCTTCCCATCCAGGGTAATCTGTCCGCCCGTCACATCGTAAAGACGCGGAATCAGGTTTACCAGCGTTGATTTTCCGCAGCCGGTACTGCCGATAATTGCCGTTGTCTTTCCCGGCTCCGCCACGAAATCAATATCATGCAATACATCCTCTTCCGCTCCCGGATACCGGAAATTGACATGGCAAAAGCGGACAACACCATTGTGTACGTCTAATTTTTCCGGCGTTTTAGCATCCTGAATCGAAAGCTCTGTCCGGATAACCTCATCGATACGACCTGCGGCAACCGCAGCACGCGGCAGCATGATAGACATCATCGTCAGCATCAGGAAGGACATAACAATCATCATGGCATACGTAATGAACGCTGTCATTGCGCCGACCTGCATCGTACCCTCATCGATTCTGTGTGCACCAAACCAGACAATTCCTACGGTCAGTACATTCATAATCATCATCATGCCGGGCATCATAAAGGTCATGACACGGTTGGTAAACAGTGTCGTCCCGGTCAGCTCCCGGTTTGCCGTATCAAAGCGCTCTTCTTCTTTATCCTCTCTTCCGAATGCACGGATAACGGAAAGTCCGGTCAGGATCTCACGGGAAACCAGGTTGATGTTATCGACCAGCTTCTGCATCTTTTTGAATTTCGGCATTGTAATAGATACAAGCAGCATGACATAGCTGATAATCACAATAATTGCCAGCACGATAATCCAGCCCATGCCGGCGCCCGTTTTTACCACCTTGATGACACCGCCAATACCAAGAATCGGCGCATACGCAATCATGCGCAGCAGCAGCACCGATACCATCTGGATCTGCTGGATATCATTTGTACTTCTCGTAATCAGGGATGCTGTGGAAAATTGATCCATTTCCGCATTGGAAAATCCGACAACCTTTTTGAATACCTGATCTCTCAGATCGCGACCGATTCCGGCAGCAACACGGGAGGCAAACAGTCCGACAAAAACCGTTACCACACCCATCAGAAGTGCCATGCCGACCATCTTAAGACCCGCCGTCAGAAGATACGACTTCTGAATCCGGTCGATATCAAGTCCCGCCGCTTTATCTGCGGAAACCGCATAGGCAATTCCCATCGATTTTACCAGCGAGCTTCCCATCGTGTCGAGCGTTTTTTCCATGCCATCGCGCATCGAAAGCACGTCATCTTTCTCCATTTGTCCACTCTCGAGCATGGATGCAAAAATCGGACGGACATCTACACAGGTCACTTCTGCCTTGTTTCCATCCTCATCTTCCTTTTCCTGCCGGAAGCTCTTCAGCTCCACATGCATCATCTCGCCGATCTGCTCTATCGTCATGTTTTCAAACACGGAAGCATCCTGACTGGTCTGCTGCGCCATGAGCTGTTTGAAGGCAGTTTCCTCCATCGCACCCATCTGGTAATTCATAAGGAGTGCAACGGTCAGCGTTTCATCCGCTGTATCTAGTTCTTTTTCGGAAGCTTTGTTCCGTTCGTAATAGCCGTCCTTTTTCGTATAAAGGCTTTCCCACAAGTCTGCCTCATCATCCGTCATGATGAACTTTGCTGTCTGAAATTCTTCCTCTGTGATCCTTTTTGGCGTAACGTGCTCAACACCGCTGTTCTGAATGCCCACATCGATGATATCAGATGTGTACGACGGGAGCGACAGGTCGCACCACGCCTGGACAAACAAAAGCATAAGAATCACAAGAATCGATTTCCAGTACGGGAGCATATTCTTGAAAATCTTACTCATTTTTTCCCCTTTCTGTCTTTCTCGTACATCGTTTTCGGGTTTCAATTTCTTTTTCTGCAATCTCATAGATACGATCCAGATAAGCAACCAGCTGATCTACATCCTCTTCCTTTAACTGTGACATCACAGAGCAGCCAAAATCCTGCATTCTGTCCCGTACCTCTTCCCCCTTTTTCCAGCCCTTCTCTGTCAGACTGATATACGTATTTCTGCGGTCTTTTTTGTCAACGCTCCGCTCTACATATCCTTTTTCTTCCAGTCCGCGCAGTGTGCGCGACACAGCCGGCGGAAGCGTTTTGGTCTTTGCTGCCAGCTCTGAGCTTGTAATTTTTCCGTTTTCTCCCATTTGCAAAATCGCACCCATAACGGAAAATTCGGAACTGCTGAGTCCCGGAATCAGGTCTGATACGTTCAGTTTTTTAAACTGGTGCACCGCACGAAACAGTTTTTCAAATGCATCTTTCATATTATCCCCCTCCTTTTTGCGCAAATACTTAACAGTGTTATTTATTTACGCATGTTAATAATAACACCGGCAAATTTCCATGTCAAGAAATTTGCCGGTGTTTATGTTTTTTTTAGAATTTACGCTACTCAAATAGAATTTGACAAACGCTGCCATTTTGTTTAGATTAGAAGCAAATACGAAAGGACATCTTCATTCCCATGCCAGGTTTTATTTTACATCTCACCGCAGCCCAAATGCTGTTAAAGCACCTCCCGTCCCACCCGGATTTTCCATATCCGATTTCATCGGTAAATGATTTTCTAATCGGAAATCTTCTGCCGGATGCGACGCAGCAGAAAGAATCCTCCCATTTCCGCGATCCGCTTTACCGCGAAAAAATGATGGTATTCCCGGATCTTACACGGTTTACAGCGAAATACCGTTCACTTCTGCCAGATTCGAGCGCACTGGGATATTATTTTCATCTTTATATTGACCGGAAATTTTTTAAGGATTTCATTCCTCAGATTGTGGAATTTTATAATGCGGATGGGGAAATTACAGATATGAGAGATGAGATTGCAACGGTTTATATCAAAAAATCGCGGACATCCATTCCTTTTTCCAGATATCTCACGGAGGAGTATTATTACGGGGACTATACACGAATGAATACATATCTTGTCAACCGCTATTGCATCCCGCTCGATCTCAATCCTAACGTCACGAACCCTGGAATCACAGAAATTCCGTATGAGAACGTCCAACAGGTACTTGACCTCCTCCATCACTTCCTCTCCGTCCCGCCGGAAGCCGCGCAGGATCTGAAGGTCTTTCCGCTTGAAGAGCTGCTTGCGGCACTGGAGCAATATGTAGAAGAGTTTTTGGCTGTGCCGAATAAGTATATTCCATAATTTTCCATTTAAAAAGGAGCAGAAACCCACACCGGATTCCGCTCCTTTTTCAGAATGTAATTTTCCGTTTTCTCTTACACTACCTCTTGAACGATCCCTTCTCTGTCATCCGTATCCATTTGTTTTTTTCTTCGATATTCCGTCGGTGTCCTCCCATAATATTTCTTAAATGTTTTGCAAAAATAATCCATATTTTCAAATCCCGTCTCGCCGGAAATTACAGTTATCTTTTTCTCCGTCGTGGCCAGAAGCATTTGCAGCCTCCTGCAGACGATACTTCACCAGATAATGCACCGGCGTATCGTGAAGATATCTTCGGAACAGATTCAATGCCGTACTTTTGCTCACCATAGCCTGCCCGGCGATATCTCCAATGTAAGATTTTGTCGGAAATTTTGATGAATATATTGCATCATCAGCTGTGTTCTTCCCTGTGAGGATGCCGTATTTTCTCTTTTTTTCTGCAGCACTTCCGAATCCATGTGCAAATAAAGCAAGTGCCACAATTCCTGCGTCAGAAATAAAGTAACCAGTTCCCGGTCTTTGTCTGATTCCTGCGCTTTGAGAATTTTCTGCATGAGCTCCAGTGCTTCTGCCTGCCATTTTATTTCCCTGCAAAAGACAATGCAGTCCACCTTACACGCCTGTATCGGTGCAATGTATTTTTGTAAATCAGGCTGTCTGCCGAAGCGAGAAATGTCGGTTTCAGAACGAAATTTGGCACAATCGCATGGCCTTCAGAAAAATAGCGATGCAAAATCTTTGAGTTAATAAAAATGCCCGTTCCCTGTCCCAGTGAAAACTGCTTTTCGCCAACCCAGAAGGTTGCTGTTCCCTCCTGTACAAAAACAAACTCAAACTCCACATGCCAGTGCCATTCTACACAATGAAAATCAAACAACGCAAGATCGTCGTAATACAATTGAAACGGATATTCACTATTTCCATGCTGTATCGTTTCCATCATGGTTTCATCCGTTTGGATCTTGTTATAAAATGTATTAAACTCCATCTTTCCCCGCCTCCGTTTTTCAGGCACGACCCTCTCTATTTTGCGATATTATACAATAAACAGACGATATATTCCAGTGAAAGCGACACCATTTTACGTTATTATACAAAAAGAATCGTTGTCGCTCCATGGAACACGGTGAACGGCAACGAAACGAACACTACGGCCGCAGCAGTTCTGCCATTTTAAAAAACGGAGTATATCATCATGAAAAAGAACTACCACAAAACCTTAATTGCCTGTTATCTTGGATTTATCACGCAGGCAATTTCTGCAAATTTTGCACCTTTACTATTTCTTACCTTTCACAGAACTTACCATATTTCTCTTGGAAAAATTGCGTTTATCTCGACAATATTCTTTTTCACACAACTTCTTGTCGATTTGTTCTGTGCCAGATATGTCGATAAAATCGGTTATCGCAGGTGTGTCGTTGCTTCTGAGATTCTTTCCGCCTGCGGCCTGATTGGACTTGCCTTTCTGCCCAATATTCTGCCAAATGCCTATGCAGGAATTTTGCTCAGTGCCATGATCTATGCCGCCGGAAGCGGACTGATTGAGGTTCTTGTCAGCCCAATCGTAGAGGCTTGTCCGTTTGACAATAAGGACAGCGTTATGAGTCTGCTTCACTCCTTTTACTGCTGGGGGTCTGTAGGTGTCATCTTACTCTCCACTGCTTTTCTGGCAGTTTTTGGTATGGAACGCTGGCCGATCCTCGCATGTATCTGGGCTGTACTTCCACTGTACAATACGTTTAATTTCCTTTCCTGCCCGATTGAATCACTCACCGGAAGCGAAGAAGGACTTACCATTCGTCAGCTGTGCCGTCTTCCCATTTTCTGGATTTCCCTTGTTCTTATGGTCTGCGCCGGAGCAAGCGAGATTTCGATGGCGCAATGGGCTTCCGCTTATGCCGAGTCTGCATTAGGTCTCTCAAAAAGCATTGGAGACATTGCAGGACCGTGCCTGTTTGCTGTGATGATGGGCATCAGCAGGACCTTCTATGGTAAATACGGGGAAAAAATTGACTTAACAAAATTTATGATCGCATCCGGTACACTTTGCCTGATCTGTTATCTGGCTGCAGCTCTCGCACCATATCCTCTTTTAAATCTTACAGGCTGCGTTGTGTGTGGTTTCTCCGTAGGAATTATGTGGCCGGGAACCATCAGTATTTCATCCTCTAAAATTCCACTCGGCGGAACTGCACTGTTCGCACTTCTCGCCATGGCCGGAGATATGGGCGGTTCCATTGGCCCATTTGTTATTGGATTTGTCACACAAAACACCGGCGACGATCTGAAGGCAGGTATGCTGGCCGGCTGCATTTTCCCTGCTGTACTGATTTTGTCTGTTTTTCTGCTCCGACAAAGGAACGCAGAGTAAAAATAAGCACCGAAGAGATACTGTAACGTGTCTCAGACACACTTCTTAGAAAGGAGATAGGATGATGGATTTTTCCTGGTTAAATGAAAGCGAATTAAAAAGAGAGGAAGAAGGCAAGCTTGTCATCTTTGCACCGGCTGGGACAGATTTCTTCTGCAACAACGGCACTGTTTCGGAAGAAGGCATTACGCCGGAATCACTGCACAATGCACCCTATTATTATACGGAAATCGAAGGCGATTTTGTTCTGACTGTCAAAGTTTCTCATGACTTCAAAGACATCTATGACTCTTCTTCTCTTATGGTCATGGAAGATCTGGACAACTGGGCAAAAAGCTGCTTTGAAAAAACCGATTTCGGAACTCATGCCGCTGTCAGCGTTGTGACGAAACAAGGTTATTCTGACGATGCCAACGGAAGTAATATTTCCGGAAATACCGCATGGCTGAAAATTTGCAGAGTGAAAAATTCCTTTGCTTTCCATTATTCTGAAGACGGCATTCATTATTTTATGACAAGAGTTTTTTAATCTTTCCGGTAAAAAGACCGTAAAAGTAGGGCTTCTTGCCCAGGCGCCGCAGGGAAATGGTGGCAACCGGATTTATGAAGATTTGCATATTGAGAAGAAAACAGTAAAGAATATCCGCTTCGGAGAATGAAATACCCTGAGTTCTTCTATTTTAAAAGGAGTCGGACAGTCCGACTCCTTTTTTCACTTCCCGTCGATATTTCTTACAACTCCCGAGAACAACAGCGATCCGTCCTGCCCCGTAACAAGAAACAGGAATGGACGATCCAGTACGAAATCGATTTCGTCGTCCGGGATTTCTGCTGCGGTTTCTGAAACGCCAAGTTCTGTATAGGCTGCTCCGGTTACTCCGTTTTCATCAATTTCGAGCATGGCGGCGTGGTCTGCTTTGCTCAGGTATAAGCCATTCCTGTTCTCTGTTAATGGACTGAAATCCGCCAGATCCGCATCCAGTGCATCCGTTACACCAAGTGCACGCACCGTTTCGATCAGGTCTGTTTTCTCCGATACTTTAAATTTAGGAACAGACAGATTCACCATAGGGGAATACCAGTTATCACTGCTTTCATCCCGCCGTATAACCTTCATCAGATCCGGCGATGATACCAGTTCACTTACATCTGCATTTTCATCCGGAAGCAGGAAATACATAGAGCCGCTGTCCTGAAGGCTAAGACCGATTGCCGTAAAATTGTTCTCCCTGGTTAGACATCCATCCGTTCCGTTTTTTTCACATATCCACATCGGTGTCTCCCGCAGTTCCGTGGAACGTTTCCTTCTCTGTATTCACTTCCCAGAAATTTTCCCTCCACATCGCCTTATAATAGATGGTAGATACAAGCTCAAACACGGTATCCGGTGCGATCGCCATGTCTTTCGTATATTCCTTCAAAAGCCCGCCGGTATTATTATCCGTCCAGGTCTGCAATGCCTGATCCATTTCTTTTGATCCTGGCGTTCCTCTGAATGTCGATGCATAGTACTGCTCCGCCAGCCGCTGCAGCGTTGCGTCATTGTATGATTCCTCACTATCGAGCCACAGCGAATTTGCCAGCACACTTTTCAGCGCGGGCGTGTCTGCATAATTGCTTTCCCAGAGTGAAGAAACATTTTCCCGTAAGGTGTCCATGTCCTGCGCACCAAGCATATCCAGAATCTGCTGCCGCGTATTTCCATCCGAAGTTTCCGCCAGCATTGCAAACGCGATATACAGATTGATCGGCGAGCAGACGGTATTTTCATCTTCTGAAACCAGCATTTGTTTCATCAGGTTCTGATAATATGCATCCATTCCCGACTGCAGTTCTGCTGATTTTGCTGTCAACTCCCGGTACGAATCCCACCAGTCCCAGTGTGCATCGCTTTCCATGAATTTCTGTGCATCCATTGTCCGCTCCACAGATGCCGGATAAGCCGCCAGAACCGTCGTTACCCCCGACGGATAACGGACTGCAGAACCCTCCCGACCGTTTCTCCATGTCGCAACCCCCAGCACAGCTCCGCCGATGATCACCGCGCAGGCTGCGGCGGCCGTCCATTTTTTCCATACGCCTCTCCGCGGGTGGCGATCACTCCGTGCTTTTTCCACCATACCAGGCTCCAGATTTCCCAGCACTTCAAACAATTCTTCTTTCTTCATAATTCGAACCCCCTTTCCGTCAAGTGTGTATGCAATTTTCCACGGATCCGGTTTAATGAAACTGAAATATAATTTTCACTTCTTCCCAGCCGCTCCGCGATTTCACCGATGCTGTCTACATACCAGTACCGCAGGACAAACATGCATCGTTTTTCCTCCGGCAGCTTCTGCAGAAACTGATTGATCTCCGCGATCAGTTCTTTCATCTCCCACTGCCGCTCAATATCATCTTTCCCCGAAACACATTCTTCCAGCTCGTCCAATACCGCATCCATCTGACTTTCTCCGCGTTTTTTGCGATGCATTTTTTCTATACAGATCAAACGAAAGATTTCTCGTTATTTTTTCCAAGAAATGTGGATAGCAGAGACGGCCGGTGCGGCGGCATGGCATTCCACGCGTGAAGCCAGGTGTCGTTGACACATTCTTCTGCATCCGCCGGATTCTGCAGAATATTCTGTGCAATCGAAGTACAGTATGTACCATATTTCACCGCAGACTCGCTGATCGCTGTTTCGTTCCTGTCCCCAGTACATTTTGGACAATATGAGTATCCTCCATATGGAAATCCCCCCTTTCATCTATCATCACGCCATTTTGCAGAAAATCTTACACTTTTCAAAGAAATTTCGGTTCAAAAAAGGGCGTGACCAAAGCCACGCCCTTCCATTCTTTTATTTTCTTTATGCCAAATCGGTTTCAAAGCCTCTGCGAGTTTTTCTTTCTCTGCTTCTGCCTCTGCCAGATCCTTGCCAAGTGTTGTGTAATATACCTTGATCTTCGGCTCTGTACCGGACGGGCGGACGATGACGGTTTCACCATTTGCCAGTTTGTAGATCAGAACGTTTGCGGATGGGAGTCCTGTTTCTTCCGGTTTCTCGTAATCGGTTACTTTGACAACAGCGGAACCTGCGATCTCGGTCAGCGGCTCTTTTCGAAGGCCATCCATAATACCGGCCATCTTGTCCATTCCGCTAAGTCCCGGGAACTCGAAGCTGTCTACTTTGTTCAGGTAACGGCCATACTCGGCATAGATCTCTTCCAGTCTCTGTTTCAGGGAGCTTCCGATGCTTCTGTAATAAGCTGCCATCTCGCAGATCAGCATGGAGCCGATGACTGCGTCTTTATCTCTTACATACGGACCGGCCAGGTATCCGTAGCTCTCCTCGAATCCGAAGATGAAGCGGTCTACTTCGCCGTCTGCCTCAAGGTTTGCAATCTGATCACCGATCCATTTGAATCCGGTCAGAACGCTGCGGAGCTCTACGCCGTAGTGCTCTGCAACTGCATCTGCCAGCGGTGTGGACACGATGGATTTTACAGCAACTGGTTTCTCCGGCATGGTGCCTTTCTCGATGCGGCCTGCGCAGATGTAGTCGAGAAGCAGAACGCCGACTTCATTTCCGGTTACCAGCTCATAGCTTCCATCCGGGCATTTCATGGCGATACCAACGCGGTCTGCATCCGGGTCGGTTGCCAGCATCAGGTCTGCGCCGGTCTCTTTTGCAAGATCCAGGCCTTTTTCCAGTGCAGCAAAGATTTCCGGGTTCGGATAGCTGCAGGTGGTGAAGTATCCGTTCGGATACTCCTGCTCCGGAACGATGGTGATATCAGTGATGCCGATGTCTTTTAATACACGGGTGACCGGTACAAGACCAGATCCGTTCAGCGGGCTGTAAACGAGTTTCAGTCCAGCGGTCTTGCAGAGGCCTGGACGAACCTGACGGGATTCGATGGCTTCGTACAGTGCATTCTTGCAGTCATCGCCGACGAAACGGATCAGTCCCTCTTCTACTCCCTGTGCAAACGGCATATATTTTACGCCGGTCAGGATATCGGTTTTCTGAATCTCTGCGTATACGATTGCTGCAGCATCATCGGTCATCTGGCATCCGTCCGGGCCGTAGGCTTTGTAGCCGTTGTATTTTGCCGGGTTGTGGGATGCAGTTACCATGATACCTGCATTGCAGTTATAGTAACGGGTTGCAAAGGAAAGTGCCGGTACCGGCATCAGTGCATCGTAAATTCTAACTTTGATTCCGTTTGCAGCCAGAACGCCTGCTGCTGTTTTTGCGAAAACATCGCTCTTGATACGGCTGTCATAGCTGATGGCTACGGTCTGGTTTCCGCCCTGTGTTTTTACCCAGTTTGCAAGGCCCTGTGTTGCCTGACGCACTACATAGATATTCATACGGTTTGTTCCTGCGCCAAGTACACCACGAAGTCCTGCGGTTCCGAATTTCAGAGATACAGCAAAACGGTCCTTGATCTCCTCATCGTTTCCTTCAATCCGTGCCAGCTCCGGGTTCAGATCTGCGTCTTCCAGATCAGCTGCCAGCCATCTCTTATACTCTTCCAGATACATATCTTTTTTTCTCCTGTTCTATTCTTTATTTGTAACTATTCAGCGCCATGCGAAAGAGAAGAAAATCGTGAATCATGCTTGCATGAATGCGCGGTTTTCTGGAATTTCATATGGCGAGAAGCAACATCGAGATGCAGCGCAAGCGGAATCGAGATGGGGTTCTGAATAGTTACCTTTCTTTTATGTCTCACTCTTATGTCCCCATTCAGCGCCACATAAATGTATGTATAGTCATAATATACCATAACTGTCCCAAAACAGCAATTATTTTTGGTAATTTAAGCAAAATTTTACCGATTCTTTTTCTCTTTTTTCGACTCTGTCCGCCGTTTTCAGACAGAACAGGACAAAGAAAAAGCGAGGACCCCAATAACGATTCCCGCTTTTTGTCTGCCTTATGAGGGCAAGCCATACCGCAAAGTGGCGCTTTCAGATTGCGGAAATGGTTTTTCAAGCATGCTCCGGTCTGTGATTATAGTCGAATCCGCATTTTTCCAGAAATGCCCGTGCGATCACTGTAGCGCCGATCTGGTTCGGATGGATTCGATCCCAGGCGATGTAGGAGGAATGGCGGTACTGGAAGTAATCGTTGAAGACGGCCTGAAGGTCGATAAAGCGGCAGCCGTATTTCTCAGCCAGCTCGCTGCAGATCGCGCCGTAGGTGTCCATGCGTTTTCTCATCCAGTCCTCCCCATTTGGCTCCATGTAGTATGGGGTCATGAGGAAAATTCCTTTTACATTATCTTTTACGGAAAGAATCATCTTTTCGACGTTGGAACGGTACTCCTCCGGCGATACCTGCTCGTCCGGGATGGCCGGGCTGTCGAACTGTCTCCAGACGTCGTTGATGCCGATGCAGATGGATACCCAGTCTGGTTTTAATGATACGACATCGCGGTCGAAGCGCTGCAGCAGGTCACGGCTTGTGTTTCCGCCGATACCGGAGTTTGTCACGCGGAGATATACCTCCGGGTAGAATGCTGCAAGCATGTTTTCGACGATTCGGACATAACTCTTTCCGACATTTTCAAATAAACCTTCCCCCACCGGCTGTGCACTCTCCATATCCGTTACGGAATCTCCTGCAAATACAATCCGGTCCATGTGTTCAAAAATCATTTTTTGCCTCCCTTGGTCATAATAATAGATCAAAAAAACCTTCCAAATCCCATTATAATCTTGTAATTTCGACGGTACAAGGCAGATTTTGTAAATTTAAAGCGATTTTAAAGCGATCCAGACAAAAAAAACGACTGCGAAGCACCGTTTTTCAGCGCCCCGCAGCCGGGAAATTTCTTTTTTTGCAACGATTCAGAGCCATGCGAAGCCGAAGAAAAATCGCGAAACACGCTTGCATGAATGAGCAATTTTTCCGGAGTTTCATATGGCGAAAAGCAACATCGAGATAAGGCTCTGAATCGTCACCATTTTTTTAGTGAATAACGCTCAGTTTTCAATTCCATCCATATACGCATTGTAAATCGCCGGATCAATATTCTCTTTGATCGACTCATACACGCTCTGGGATGCCTCGCGGATGTCAGCTCTTGTCTGGCCATCGAGTGTCAGAATCTTCGTTCCGCTCTCCTCGATTTTCGCGATCTTGTCGACAATACGGGCATCGGACTGTTCTCTTGCGTACTCGGTCGCAATCTTTGCAGCCTTGGTCATGATCTCCTGCTCGTCTGCAGGCAGATCTTTGAAGAAATCGTCGTTGACAATCAGGGAAATCAGATGCGGCAGATGGTTCGTTTCCACTACGTAATCCTGCTGCTCATACAGATTATTCGAAACGATGACCTCATACGGGTTCTCCTGCGCATCAATCGTGTGCTGCTGCAGGCCGATGTAAACCTCACTGAAGCTCATCGGCGTCGGGTTGGCACCGATGGCTTTCCAGAATGCCAGATGGTAGCTGTTCTCCATGGTACGGATCTTCTGGCCCTTGAAATCCGAAAAGCTGTAAACCGGCTTATTCGTACTCATGACACGAAATCCCTGATCTGCCATACCGAGCAGGTGATAGCCGCCCTCTGTGTAAACATTGCTGATCAACTCGTAAAACTCCGGATTATCAATCTTCTCACGGCATTCATCGAGAGAATCAAACACACACGGCAAATCAAACACGGCAAGATCCCCCATAAAAGAAACCTGCGGTGCCGTATTCTGTACGACAAACGGAATATCGCCGTCAGCACACGTTTCCAGCAGATCGCGGTCGCCGCCAAGCGTTGAGTTTGCGTAAACCTGAATTTTCATCCTTCCATCGCTCAGCTCTGAAATCTCTTCCGCAAACTTCTCAGCGAAGATCTGCGTTACCGTGTCCTCCGGGCTCGCCGTTGCCAGCGGCCAGGAATAGCGCTGTGTCGTCTCTCCATCGGAAGAGCCGCAGCCGGCAAGCGATGCGCCAAGCGCAATGACAGCGGCAAGTGCCGTCACTTTTCGGAAAAGCTTTTTCTTTTTTGTCATCTTTTTCATTGTCCTTCGCTCCTCCCTATAAAATTCCAATCGAAATCGCCGGAATAAACGTAATCAGCAGCAGTGCCACAAGGAAGAAACCGATCATCGGCATAGCCTTCTTTGCGATCTGCATGACCGGAACCTCGGTCAGGGAGCTTGCCACGAACAGGTTGACGCCGATCGGCGGTGTTACGAAGCCGATCGCCAGGTTGACAACCATGATGACACCAAACTGAATCGGATTCATGCCGATCGCCTGTACAATCGGCAGAAGGATCGGAGTCAGAATCAGGATTGCCGGTGTGGTATCCATCACCATTCCGACAATCAGCAGGAATACATTGATGATCAGAAGGATCGCAACCGGGCTGTGGAAGTTGTTCAGGATAAACTCGCTGACCGTCTGCGGTACCTGCATCAGCGTCAGCACACGGGAAAATGCCGTCGATGCCGCCAGAATAAATAGGATCGGGGTGAAGGTACGAATCGCCTCAACCAGAATGGACCAGATGTCGCGGATGCGGATACTCCTGTACACAAAAAGGCTGATGATCAATGCATAGAATACGGAGATAACAGCCGCCTCAGTCGGGGAAGCGACACCGCTGTAGATACAGCCAAGGATGATCACCGGGCTGAGCAGTGCAAAAAAGCTCTCTTTTAAAACGCGAAGCAGGCCTTTGTCATGCAGCACTTTGACTTCTGCATGGATCTTCTCTTTGTCCTCCCCATACCGTTTGCAGTGATAAACGGCATAAACCATCAGCAGCAGACCGATCATCAGACCCGGTACAATTCCGGCAAGGAACAGGTCACTGACCGAAGCGCCGGAAGCCATACCGTACATGATGAACGGAATACTCGGGGGAATGATAACGCCAAGGCCGCCGGCAACTGCCACAATCGCTGTGGAGAATGTCAGATCATAACCAAGGGTAGTCAGAATCGGGATTGTCATGCTTCCGACAGCAGCAACGGTCGCCGGAGCGGAACCGGAAATCGCACCATAGAAAAGGCAGGTGACGATAACGGCGCACGGCATACCTGCGGTGAATTTTCCGAGAAAATAGGCAAAGACATCAAACAGTTTTTTGGAGATGCCTCCCTTAGCCATGATGATACCGGAGAGGACGAACATCGGGACTGCCAGCAGGGGGAAGGAATCGAGACCTCCGAACATGGCACGGATCAGATATTTGGCTCCTACCGTAAAGGACGGGTCAAACACCGACGGAAGCACAGATGTGATTCCAAGGGTAATCGATACCGGAACAGCGATGACCAGCAAAGCAACAAAAATCAAAAATAATACTACGACCGGCATTAGCGTTCCTCCTCGTTTGAATTTTTAATCGTATGAATGCGGTTGTCGATACCCGCGTTCAGGGCATTTTCTGTGGCGTTATCTGCTCCGGCATTTGCCTCAATGAAGGATTCCGGCGTATTGCGCTCCGGATGGGCCGGGTCGAAAACGTTCTCACCCCGTGCCACGCGGAACTCGATCATCCACCGCTGCGAAACACGAAAGGCAACCAGCACAAAGGAGACGAGCGGTGCTGCCTGGATAAAGTACATCGGGATTTTGCAGGCCGGGGAAAGCTGGCCGCTTTTAACCGACGACATCATATAGGAAAAAGCAAACGGAATCATATAGATGAAAAAAATCAGTTCAAATGTATGATTCACAATTTTGAAGATGGCTTTTCCTCTCCGCGGGAAAATCGCAACAAACTGCTCGATCTTGATGGAAAGGCATTTCTTACTGCAGTAGCTGACGCTTAAAAAAACCGCACCAGATAAAAATATATCTGGTCAGCTCTTCCGACCACGACAGCGACATGCCAAGAACGTAACGACAGAAAACCTGGACTCCCATGATCAGCGTCATGGCGATCAGACCGATCACAAGAAGAAATTCTTCGAGATTTTCATCCAGCCAGTGAAATACTCTCTTCATAAAAGGCATACCTCCGTTAAATTTTATAACAGAACAATAATACAAAAGGGACATCGGCATCAACAGCAAAGCTAAAAATACCGGTGTCCCCTAAAGAAAAAACGGTTACATGGCTTTGTGAAGCAGATCCAGAACGGTGCTCAGATCATTCACACCCATCTGACCCGGTGCGGATGCTTTCTTTGCCGCGCCGAAGGTCATGGAAGAACCGAATACCTCACCGCAGAGACGGCTGATTACACCGGTGCCTGCCATAGACATGGTGATGATCGGTCTGTCCGCATAATTGGTGGCCATTTCCTCTGTTGCCGCAAGCAGGGTCAAAACGTCTTTCCTGTTCTGCGGCATAACAGCAATCTTCGGAATATCTGCGTTCATATCCTGCATTTTGCGCAGTCTGTAGATGATGTCTGCTTTTGCAGGAGTTTTGAAGAAATCATGATTGGAAGCGATAACCTTTACACCTGCTGCGTGTGCACCATCGATGATTTTTTTTACGATCTCGTCTCCGGTAAAAATTTCAACGTCGATCAGATCTACATATCCGGTCTGTGCTGCTTTGATGTTCAGCTCCGCATAGGCTGCCGGCTCGATAGCTTTTTCGCCGCCTTCTTTGGAGGTACGGAACGTCATCAGAAGCGGAATATTGCCGAGTGCTTCGCGGAGGTCTTTTAACACGTCCTCTACCTGCGCAAAGTCGAATACGCCTTCAAACCAGTCTACACGCCATTCTACAACATCAACCGGAATCGAATGGAAGGTTTTTGCTTCTTCGATGATATCGTTTTTGGTAACACCTACGATCGGAACGATGATTTTCGGTGCGCCGGCACCGATTTCAATATCACGAACTTTTACTGTATTCATGTGTTTTTCCTTCTTTCTTCAATTTAACCCTGACTTTTCTTTGCAGGCTTTTCTTTTTCACGTCCGGATTCCTTGGTACTTCGTACTTCCGCAATCCTTAACCTCATTTTAATTGTCCTGCTGTGCAAGTTCAACCATTTTTTTATAGCGGATATTTACAAACAGTCCAAGTGCAACACCAACTGCGGTCAGAACGATATTCATGGTCATAACGCCGGACGGCTGCATTTTAGATGCTGCGGTCAGGATGGTGTAGTTGCAGAGAGAAGATGCGATCATAACCAGTGCGGTTACGGTTCCTTTGATTTTCGGGAACAGCATGTTGCAAACGGAAGTTGCGATCTGAAGCAGTCCGCCTGCACCAGCCCATCCGATAATGAAAGCACCGGCGATCATCAGCGGTTTACTCTGTCCCATCAGGACAGCGATCATTGTTACAAGGCAGATAGCCGGGTAAACAACGATGAAACGAACGTCTTTGATTTTTCTGGTCAGGAATGCGGTTACAACGAGTGCCAGCATAGTTCCTGCAGAATAGTAGGTCTGCATGATGGACGGATTCGCCCAGCCTACATTTTCTTTTGCAAAGTTCTGCGCGCAGTTCAGCCACAGCTGGAAGGTACCGGTGCAGGTGAATCCGATCAGGATCATGGCGATGGACTCGAAAGAGAAATGGGTATGCTTCAGGCTGTCGATCAGACCCTCTTTTTTGCCGGATGCTTTCTGGTCAGCATCTGGCAGCGGGAACAGGAATACCAGTACAAAAAGTACGATATACGCAATTCCGCATCCATAGAATAACGGATTGTAGGAGGTAAAGCCGGCTGCGGTAGAAGTAACCGCTACACCAAGAACAAATGGAAGCAGCATCTGTGCGATTGCGATGAAGAATTTGATTCCCATAGTAGCAACGCTCGGAGCTTTGTAAATAATTTCGGATACTGCCGGGTAAATACCGGTATCCAGAAAGGAGTTTGCGATACCGCCGATAATGGCGCATACGTAAGCGATGGTATAACCACCGTGTGTTCCTGCATTAAATGCAAGGGCAAGGCCGATCAGATAAATTGCATAAGAAGCACTTCCGATTGCGGTGGAAATGCGACGTCCGAGCTTGTCGGACAGAGGACCTGCAAATGGCAGTGCGATCAGACGGCCAAGACCGAGTGCTGCGGAAATTGCGGTAATTGCCATTGCTTCCACTCCCCATGCTGCTGCCAGAGCCTCTTTGATGACTGCCTGGCCCAGAATAGAGCATCCAACACCGTGGATAAAGTAGTTCAAGTACAAAATTAATGCACTTGGCAGGTATTTCTTGTTCATGGTTTCTCTCCTTTTTAAATAGATCATGTGTTGAGGTCAAATTGTCTTTTTCCTCTGTTCGGTTCATCCTTTTGTTTTGTCACAAACAACAGATTACCAGTTTCGTGAATGTTAAAAAAATAACATTTGCCTTTATTTAACAGTGAAAGTGTGTGCGGTCTAATGCTTTTAAAGGAAAAAATCAATGCATTGAATGCATTGATATGGTATACTTGAGTTATCATAATAAGAGGAAGCAAAGACTTTCTTACGGAACCATTTTTTTCAGGAGGAAAAACCACATGACACTGAATCAGATTCTCTATTTCCGAAAGGTCGCCCGGCTGGAAAATTATCACCAGGCGGCAGAGGAGCTTTATATTTCCCAGCCATCCCTGAGCCGTTCGATGGCCGCCCTTGAAAGTGAGCTTGGAATCACGCTGTTTGAAAAGAAAGGGCGCGGTGTTGTCCTTACCAATGCCGGCCGTCTTTTCCTGGAGCATGCAGACCGGATCGCAGGCGACTGTGACATTGCGGCAGGCAAGATGAAAGAACTCGCCTCCGGTGGCGGAAAAATCAACATCGGTTATATTTTTCCACTTGCCGGACATTATATTCCGCACAATGTCCGCACCTTTCTGGACCAAGAAGAAAACAAAAATGTTGCCTTTAGCTTTTGGCAGAACCATACCCCGGCCATTGCACAGAAGGTGAAATCCGGCGAACTCGATCTTGGGTTTGGCGGCTTTTTAAAGCGCGACGACATGGAGTTTTTTCCGTTGATCCAGCAGCCGCTTGTCATCGTGTCCCCGGAACAGCATCCGATTGCCGACGAACCGGAGGTTCCGCTTGTAAAGCTTACCCGTTATCCGGTGATCGGCTACGACCGCGCATCCTGGATGGGGGCCTACACCGGTCATCTCTACCGCAAATATCAGCTTCATCCCAATATTATCATGGAATGCCCGGATGAATATTCGATTGTGGCACTGGTACGCGAAAACTTCGGCATCGCGCTCATGCCGCGAACCGATATTCTGGAACAGGCAGACGGTATCCGCATCCATACACTGAAAGGTCTCGAGATTTATCATCAGACTTTTATGTTCTGGATGAAGAACCGCTACCGGCTTCCGGCTGTCGAACGGTTTACCGAATACATGAAACAGCACGCTGACATTATCGAAGAGTCCAGAAACGATAGCGAAAACGTATCAAAAGTTTATCTGAAAGATATTGTTAATTTTTAGTCGAAAGAGTTATGATGGATTTGTCACAAACAGAGGATTACCGCTCATGTAATGAATAAGGAGAAATTTTCATGAAGAGTGCTTACCCAAAAATTTTTGAACCAATTACCATCAAACGAACAACGATTAAAAACCGTATTGCAATGACCCCGATGGGAACCAACTACGGTGAGACAAGCGGTGAGATGAGTAACCGTCATATGAATTATTACTCTCTCCGCGCAAAAGGCGGCGTTGGTCTTATTATTCTGGAGAACGCCAACATCGAGTACCCGGTCGGTTCCAACGGAACCAGCCAGATCCGTATCGACCACGACAGCTTTATGCCGCGCTACTATCAGTTAGTCGAAAATCTTCATAAAAACGGTGCTACCGTAGCAATTCAGATCAACCACGCCGGAGCTTCCGCATCTTCCGCAAGAACCGGTATGGAAACCGTTTCTTCTTCCAACATCCCGACAAAAGCCGGCGGAGAAACCCCTCGCCCGATGACAAAAGAAGAAATCATGACAACCGTGAAAAAATACGGCGAGGCTGCAAAACGTGTGCAGGCCATCGGCTTTGATGCCATTGAAATCCACTGCGGCCACTCCTACCTGATGAGCCAGTTCATCTCCCCGTATTACAATAAAAGAACCGATGAATTCGGTGGTTCTGTAGAAAACCGCCTGCGCTTCCCACGTATGGTTCTCGAAGAAGTACGTAAAAACGTCGGACCGTGGTTCCCGATCATCGTTCGTATCTCTGCTGAGGAGCGTGTTCCGGGAGGAAATACTCTGGAAGATACCCTCGAGTACCTCGAGTACCTGGATGAGTTCGTAGATATGTATGACGTATCCTGCGGCCTCAACCCATCCCTGCAGTATCAGATCGACTCCAACTTCCTGCCGGATGGATGGCGTTCCTACATGGCAAGAGCCGTAAAAAATAAATTCAAAAAGCCTGTGATCAATGCTGGTAACTACCGTGACCCGAAGGTCGTTGAAAAAGTTCTCGAGAGCGGCGATGTAGATATCGTCGGAATGGGACGCGGCCTGATCGCTGAGCCGAACTGGGTGAAAAAAGTTGAGAACGGCGAGGAAGATCTTCTTCGGAAATGTATCTCCTGTAACGTTGGATGTGCCGGAAACCGTATCGGCGTCAACCGCCCGATCCGTTGTACCGTAAACCCGGCTGTTCCGGAAGGCGATATTTACAAAGCACTGAAAGTAAATAAAAACTGTAACGTTGTTGTTGTCGGCGCCGGTACTGCCGGTATGGAAGCAGCCTGCACCGCAGCAGAAGTCGGATGCAACGTTTTCGTACTTGAGAAAAACGATCACATCGGCGGTCTTTCCACTTTCATCTCCGATCTTCCAAGCAAGACCCGTATGAAAGATTTCCCGAAATACCTTGAGGCAAGAGCTGCAAGACTGAAAAACCTGTATATTTTCCTCAACACCGAAGCTACGGTGGATAAGATCAAACAGTTCAAACCGGACATCATTGTAAACTCCACCGGTTCCGTTCCGCTTGTTCCGCCGATCAAAGGCCTGAAAGAGAACATCGATGCCGGAAACGTAAATACCATCTTTGGTATGATCAACAATGTAAACGCTGGAAAATATCCGGAAGAAGCCTGTCAGGGCAAGAAAGTCGTTGTAGTCGGCGGCGGTTCCGTAGGACTTGACGTTATCGAGTACTTCGCACCAAGAGGAGCTGAGTGCACCATCATCGATATGCTGCCGCAGATCGGTATGCTTGCAGATCCGATCACCAAATGCTCCATGCGTGAGACCCACGACAAATATGGCGTAAAAGAGTATGTCAACACTGCTCTTCAGGAAGTAAAAGAAAATGCATTCACCGTAAAACTTCCAGACGGAACCATCCAGGATCTCACCTTCGATTACGGATTCAACTGCCTTGGAATGCGCTCCAACAACCCGATTCTTCCGGAGCTTCAGGAAGCATTCGCCGATACCCATACTTATATTTATACCATCGGCGATTCCGTCCGCGCACGCCGCATCATGGAAGGTACCATGGAAGGCCGCGCGATCCTGAATGTACTGGAGTCCCAGGGATACCTGCATCTGGAGCCGCTTGAGTAAGTATCGACTTTAAGCAGCCCGACAAAAAACTGTATATCATCTGCTGCGCTGCCTCTTTTTCAAACCGAAACAGCGCAGCATGAAAAAAGAAAAGAGGAAAATATCATGCCAAATATTACAGGACATACCGAATTAGTTGGATTAATGGCTTACCCGATCCGTCATACCCAGTCTCCGACAACCCACAACCTTGCATACGACAAAAACGGAGATGATGTCATTCAGCTTGCTTTCGAGGTTGATAACGATTCTTTAAAAGATGCTGTGCAGAGTATCCGCGCGCTGAAAATGCTCGGTTCCAATATTTCCATGCCAAACAAAACTGTTGTCCACAAATATCTGGACGAAGTAGATGAAGCAGCTAAGTTATGCGGCGCTATCAATACCGTAGTCAACCTCCGCGACGAAAACGGTCAGGTAACCGGAAAACTGAAAGGCTACAATACCGATGGTATGGGATACTGGCAGGCACTGACCGAAGAGGGCATCGATTTCAAGGGAATGAAGATGGTCCTGATCGGAACCGGCGGTGCTGCTACTGCAATTGCAGTGCGCGGTGCTCTGGATGGAGTTGCAGAAATTGAAATCTTCAACATCAAAGACAAATTCTACAGCCGTGGAGAGGAAATTGTTGATCTGATCAATAAGAACACCAACTGCAAGGCTACCATGAACGATCTGGCAGACAAAGACCTCCTGAAAGAAAAAATGCACGCAGCTGACCTGTTCTGCGATGCTACCGGCGTAGGAATGCATCCACTCGAAGACCTTTCCAACATTCCTGATCCTTCCTTCTTTAAAAAAGATCTCATCGTAACGGATACCGTTTACGCTCCGCGCGAAACCGTTATGATGAAACAGGCAAAAGAAGCAGGATGTGAGAAAGTATTCAACGGCATGGGCATGATGCTGTTCCAGGCACTCATCGCAATCAAGCTGTACACCGGAAAAGATACTCCGGTTGACTACATGAAAGAGAAACTTGGAATCTGATTTCCGGGCGAATCTTTTCCATCTTAAACCTTAATCAAAAACCAACACGAAAAGAGGAAATGAACTTTGCGTCATTTCCTCTTTTTTTCTTGCTTTCTTTCGGCATCTGGAGTATAATTCACTTCATATAGTAGCAGTTTAAAGTGCTACAGCACGATTTATCATCATGTGGAAATACGAGGAGAGAGAGGATTTCAAATTATGTCAAAACACATCACAGGACACACCGGATTATTATGTTTACTCGGAAGCCCGGTTGCACACAGTGTTTCTCCGGAAATGCACAACGAAGCATGCGACCAGCTCGGCCTTGATTATAGCTACCTTGCCTTTGATGTACCGGAAGACAAAATGCCGCAGGCAGTCGAAGGACTCCGCACCATGGGTGCAAGAGGCTGGAATATCACCATGCCTGGCAAAAATATCATGTGCAGATTGGCAGACAAGGTTTCTCCTGCTTCGGAGATCTCCGGCGCATGTAATACCATCGTCAACGACAACGGCGTTCTCACCGCTTACACCACCGACGGTGTCGGCTTCATGAGAGCAGTTGCAGAAAACGGCGTAGACATCATCGGCAAAAAGATGACTCTGCTCGGTGCCGGCGGCGCTGCTACTGCAATCCTGGTACAGGCAGCCCTCGACGGCGTGGCTGAGATCAATGTATTCAACGTCAGAGACAATTTCTTCGGAAGAGCCGAGGAAATCGTTGCAAAACTCAATGAGCGTACTTCCTGCAAGGTTACCCTGCACGACTTCTCCGATCCGGAAGTCCTTCGCGCATCCATCGCAGACAGCGCCATTCTTGTCAACGGAACTTCCGTCGGAATGGCTCCAAAAACCGAGAACACCATCATTACCGACACAACGATGTTCCACAAAGACCTCTTCGTTTTCGATGTGATCTACAATCCGCAGGAAACCCGCCTGCTGCGTGAGGCAAAAGAGGCTGGATGCAAGACCGGAAACGGTATGTACATGCTGTTATACCAGGGAGCTGCTTCCTTCAAACTGTGGACTGGCGAGGATATGCCGGTTGAGATCATCAAAGAGAAATACTTCTCCGGAAAATAAGAAGAACTCCTGCTTTGCCGAATTTTCCGCCTGCGGCGGGTCGCTTCGGCGACACGCGCAAAAAGCGACACGAACAAGAAACGGCAAAAGGCTTCTGCCACGGATTTTTATCCGCTGGCAGAAGCCTTTTTTATAATCTTTTTTATGATCTTTTTTTGATCAGCCCGCTTTCTGTACTTCATCAAGCTGTGCTGTATACAGTTTATAATAATGGCCTTTCTTTGCCATCAGCTCATCATGTGTTCCGCTCTCCATAATACCGCCGTTATCGATATACATAATCTTATCGCAGTTGCGGATCGTAGACAGACGATGCGCAATGATAAATGAGGTTCTGCCCTTCAGCATGGCATTGAGTCCCGTCTGCAGTGCTTTTTCGGTCTGTACGTCAATGCTTGAGGTCGCCTCATCGAGAATCAGAATGGCCGGATCGGAAAGCAGGGTACGCGCAAACGAAATGAGCTGCTTTTGTCCCTGGCTCAGCATGGAACCACGCTCCCTTACCTCCGTCTGATAGCGATCCGGCATTTTGCTGATAAATTCGTCCGCACAGACAGTTCTGCTCGCCTTCACAATCTCCTCATGCGTTGCGTCAAGCTTTCCGTAACGGATATTATCCTCAATATCTCCCGAGAAAATAAAGCTGTCCTGCATCATAATACCCATCTGCTCACGCAGGGAATGAATGGTCACCTGCGAGATATCCTGTCCATCGATCAGGACGCGACCGCCATTGACATTGTAAAACCGTGAAATCAGATTGACAATCGTACTCTTTCCGGCTCCGGTCGGTCCGACAAGCGCCACACTCTCACCCGGTTTTACCGTAAACGAAACATCGTTTAAGATCTGTTTTGACGCATCGTACGAGAAATTTACGTGATCGAAGGTCACCTCACCGCGGATTTTTGGCATTTCAACGGCATCTTTTGCATCCTTTACCGTCACCGGCTCATCCATCGTCTCAAAGATACGTTCCAGATACGCAATGTTGTTGATAAAGTTATTGAAGATGTTTCCAAGGTTCATGATCGGCTGCCAGAAATACGATGCATAGCTCGAAATCGCTACAATCGTACCAACCGACTTATTTCCCTGCCCGAAAAGGATCAGACCGGACAGAAAAATGGCAGCACGCACGCAGACGGAAATTGAATCGATACCCGGCCATACCAGGTTGGAATAGCGAACTGCTGTATTCCATGTTCTGCGGCAATCCTTGGAAAGATCTTTGAAAATCTCCGCATTCTCATCCTCTCGTGCAAAGATCTGCGTAATGCGCGCTCCGACAATATTCTCCTGCAGATAGGCATTCAGGTTTGAGTTCTTGTTCGAAACTGCCTGCCATGCACGTCTCTGTTTATTCTTGATCCAGACCATGAAAACGCACAGCACCGGCACGCCGCAGAGCACGACAAATGCCATCTGCACATCAACCAGAAACATGAAAATCACGATAAACAGAAGGTTGAAGCTCTCCAGAACGATGTTGATCAGACCATTTGACAGCATATCCGATACCGAGTTGACGTAGTTGACAACCCGAATCAGGATCTTGCCGTGCGGGCGGTCATCGTAATACTGGAACGGCAGCTCCTGCAGATGTGCAAACAAATCTTTTCGGATATCATAGATGATACTCTGACTGACATCCACCATAATGCGGCTTCGGATTGTTGTGAAGATCACGCTCACCAGATAGATGCCGACCAGCATTCCCACAAGAGAAAATAAAAGCCTCTCGTTTTTCTCCGGAATTGCAAGGTCCAGCGCCCGCTGGATAATCATCGGCGCCACATAGCCGGACGCACCGCCGATGCCACTCAAAAGGATCGCAAAAACCATCCGTTTTGCATATTTTTTGATATAGGATGAAGCTCTGAGCAGATGCTTGATGTCAAACGGCTCTTCGAGCACTTCATCCTGCTTGTATGTATTTTTTGCCATTGCTTCCCCTCCTACAGTTCATCCACACCGGTCTGCAGCTTCACCAGTTCATAATAGTAACCCTTCTTCTCCATCAGTTCCTCATGTGTTCCCATTTCTTCAATATAGCCATTTTGCAGAACAATAATCTTGTCCGCTGTTTTCGTTGTCGAAATTCGCTGTGCAATCACAATCTTGGTACATGGAAAATCAAGCTCCCGTAAGGACTGCTGAATCTGTTTCTCTGTTTCCATATCAACCGCCGATGTTGTATCGTCAAGAATCAGAACCGATGGACGGATCGCCAGTGCTCTTGCCAGAGAAATTCTCTGCTTCTGGCCTCCGGAAAGACCAACACCGCGCTCTCCGACCAGGGTATCGTAGCCCTCCGGCATCTTTGAAATGAAATCTGCCGCAGCGGAATACCTTGCAAACTTGACAACCTCGTTCATCTTGATCGAATCATCGCCGTAGGCAATGTTTCCCTCGATCGTGTCAGAATACAGCAGAACATCCTGCGTGGCAAGTCCGATCTGTTTTCGGAGATCATACAGCTTCAGCTGTTCTACAGGAATTCCGTCAATCCGGATCTGTCCTTCTGTCGGCTCATAAAACCGCGGGATCAGATTGATCAGCGATGTCTTGCCGCAGCCGGTCTCGCCCATGATCGCAACCGTCTCGTTCGGATGGGCCGTGAAGGAAATATTGTGCAGAACCGGCAAATCACCATCCTCGTATTGGAAGGAAACGTTATCAAACTCGATTTTGCCTTCAAACCGCTCCGGATGGGAAACGGCATTTTCTTCGTCCCTGATTTTCGGTTCGGAGTAATACAGCTCCATGACCTTTTTCGACGCTGCTGAGAACCGCTGAAATTCGTTCATGATATTTCCCATCTGACGCATCGGATTGGCGATTGCCCAGATGAGGCCTGAAAATGCCACATAGTCTCCCATAGTAAGCTGTCCTCTGATCATAAAAACACCGCCGACTGCGAGCAGGACAACCGGCATCAGGTTCGCAATACTCTCGACAATCGGGAAAAATTTCAGCCATACCATTCCGGTTGCCTTATTCGTCTCCGCATAGTCGGTATTGGCACGGTCGAATTTCTCGATTTCGTAATCTTCTCTTGCAAACGCTTTGACAACGCGGTTTCCGGAAATATTCTCCTGTGCGCATGTATTCATCTGTGCCAGTTTTTCACGCAGCGCCGCATGCATCGGGGCAACGCGGTTCCGGAACAGATAGATAATCCAGAATACAAACGGTGAAATCACAAGAACGCACAGTGCCAGCTTCCAGTTCGTATACAGGAAGAAAACGGCCGCTGCAGCAAACAGAGAAAATGACTCAACCACCATTCGTACAACCCATGCAACCATGTGACGCACCGCATCCAGGTCTCCTGTCTGCCGTGTCATCAGATCTCCTGTCCGATAGGTACTGTAAAACGTCATATCCTGACGCTGAAGCTTGTCGTACAGATAATTCCGCACCCGGTACAGAACACTCTGCGACACCGTCTCATAGATCATACAGCTGCCATAAACAACAATAACACGCAGGAACGTAAAGCCGACCATCGCAAACAGCAAGCGGTAAAGCAGGTCACGGTGTACCTGAAGATTTGTCGCCGCGTTCTCCCCCGTTAAAAACAGATCCACAATTTTTCCCGAAAAATAGGGAATCGTAAGCTGCAGAATATTGTACAAAACGGTTCCGAGAATACCGACAAAGTACAGCGCCCGTTTTCCCTCCATGTTTTCCCACAGCCACGCAATTTTGTTTTTCGGGAATTGTTTCGTGTTGCTTTTCATGTTTTCATATCCCCCCTTATCTTAGGAAATTGAGTTACCAAATTCAGCATTAATTTTCTTTCAAATGCTTTCGCCATTGTATCAATTTTCATTTGGATATGATATAATGCGACTGTACAAAAATAGAATGTTTCTATTTTTCCGAAACTGATATTCCCAGAAAAATACTGAATATTTTTTACCTGAAGGGGGACTTTTCCGTTGAAGAATCTTTTTGAATACAGTGACATCCTGCACTCGCCGATTGAAGCCTTTTCCTGCTGCTCCGACAGTTTTTCCATGCCGGTCAAATCCCACTGGCACTATTTTACGGAGGTTCTTTATCTGCAGGAAGGTTCTCTTCTCGTGAGCTGCAACGATTCCGTCTACCACATAAAACCGGGCTCTTTCATCCTGTTTCCTCCACAGACGGTCCACGCACTTGCCGCAGACCAGGATCGGCCATTCCGCTATTTCTGTATCAAATTCAACCTGAACCGCATCCAGCTCACCGGAAGCTACCTTCCGAACCTGAGCTTTGCTTTCCATAAAATCGCCACGATGACCTATCCTTCGCTTTTGTTTACGCAGGAAGATCTCTCAGAGCTGAATCTCCATGATTTTTTTGTAACCCTTGAGAGGGAGGCTCTTGAAAAGAAATACGGTTATGATGCCTATATCTATTCTCTCTTTTCCACACTGTTTCTCCGGCTTCTGCGTATCTGGCACTGCCAGGGAATCTGTTTCAATCCCGAATCGATTTCCGAGAGTGAGGAACAGAGTATGCAGGATATCCTCGTCTATCTCGACCGCCATTCCCAGGAAAACATCAATATCGAGGCACTGGCACATAAATACAACATGAGCTACTCCTATTTTGCCAAACTTTTTCTGAAGCATTACGGGCAGAGCTGTAAGCAGTATATCGAGTTTATCCGCCTGAACAAGGTTGAAAACCTGCTTCTTTTTACCGACTATGACCTGAACTATATTGCAGCCGAGACCGGCTTTGCGGACTGCAGTCATCTGATCCGCACCTTTAAAAAGCGGTACCAGATCACCCCGCGGCAATTCCGTCAAAAGCACCAGACCACGGTTTCCTCGTCTCTCCCGGCGAAGCTGGGATAATCTGAAAATGAAAAAACCCTGCAAAAAAGAGCGTTGCCATAAGAAAACATGAAAAAAACCAGTAAAATCAATGTTTTTTAGGGCAGCGGAAAACGGGGCAGGTCAAAACAACTGAATAATCAGACAGAAACAGGGTGTTGTCAAGCATGACAGCGCCCTTTTCTGTTCCCCGGCTAAGCCGCAGATTTTGAAAAAGTCTGCGGCTTTTCTTTTTGCCCAAACGCAGAAAGGAGGCGACGGCCTATGTACTTCACTTCCGACAGCGACCGGGCCTTTGAACAGCCCCAGCCCCGGCCAGAACAGCCGGACGAGGCGGCACCGGGATTGGAAAACTCGGTGTTGGAAAATCCAACATCGGATAATCCGACACCGGGAAACCCGACATTGGAAAATCCAATGCAATTAAATAAAGATATATCAAGTAAAGAAAAAACGACTACGGATGTATCAATTACCGATTCCATTCCTATCCTTTCCCGACCCTTCCCCTCGGAGGACGAAGCGGCACAGCCGCCGGAACGGAAAGGAACGGGAGCGAAATCACAGAGCGCCATAGAGATTTATCGTGAGATCATCATGGACAACATCGAGTACGAACACCTTTGCCAGCACGCCAAGGGCATTGACCGGGAAACGCTGGACGAGATCGTGGACTTGCTGGTGGAAACCGTGTGCAGCGTCCGCAAGACCATCCGTATTGCCGGGGACGATTACCCGGCAGAGCTGGTGAAATCCAAGTTTATGAAGCTGGACAGCTCTCACATCGAGTTTGCTATGACATAATCGGCAATTATCCAAAACGCCGGGCGCGGAGGTGTCAAAGCCTCTGCGTCCGGCGCTCTTTTTTCTTATGCCTGCCCCATTGGGAAGTTAGGCAGTTCTTCCAACAGTTTCAGAATAAGGTGCTGCTTCATATCTTCGTCAACGGCCAACTCGTCGATCATGGGGGTGTAGTGTTCGATCACTTTTTGTTTAGCCCATAGCTCACCGGCGACGGCGGCCCTGATGGTAGCTGTGTCCAGTAACATTTCCTGTTCGGCCATCGTGTCAACTCCTGTCGTTTTTTGTCTTATTCCAGCATACCACAGAACCGGCGGGAAAACCAGCGCCGGAAAGATTTTCCTACGCATTTCAAAGCCCGCTCCGACGGGTATTTGATAAATCATTCTGCCACCCCATCGACCACCGCCGAAAAGCCTTGATTTCCGTGGGCTTTTTGCCCCCTAAATGCGTAGACAGGAGGGGCTTTTGCTGGCTTTTGGTTTCATATTTCCAGTGTACCCAGCAATAGAAATGTATTCTTCTAACATCTAATAATTCATATTTTATGCCTTGTATTCTCTCCTGAAAGGAAATATAATTAAATCTATTAGAGATAAAAAGTGTAGTACAATGCTGACATAAGGCAGGTGAACATAGAACAACATGAAAATTTTGATTGTTGAGGATGATTTAGAGATCAGCAAATTGCTGGCTGATTTTTTACAGGGAAATGGATATGAGGTGCTTTGTCAGTATGATGGGCTTCATGTGTTAGACTGCATACAAGAACATCAGATTGATCTTATTCTGCTTGATATAATGCTGCCTTATCGGAGTGGTGATACTATACTTGCGGATATTCGTAAATTCTCAACGGTTCCTGTCATAGTAATTTCAGCAAAGGAAACAACACAGAACAAGATTGATTTGTTGCGGCTTGGTGCGGATGATTACATTACAAAACCTTTCGATATGGAAGAAGTTCTCGCCAGAATTGAAAGCAACTTACGCCGGATTCAATTTCAAAACAGCACGCCGTCATCTTTGAAGTGCAATGATTTGGTTTTAGATTTAGACGGCAACAGAGCTATGCTACAAGGGGCGGAGTTACCTTTAACTGCGAAAGAATTTGCTATACTGGAATTGCTTATGAAATACCCGGACAAGATCTTCTCAAAGGCGAATTTGTTTCAAAGTGTTTGGAATACAGAGTATATCAGCGAGGACAACACCTTGAATGTCCATATTAGCAACTTGCGAAACAAGATGAAAGCCATTTGCCCGGATAAAGAGTTTATAGATACTGTGTGGGGCATTGGATACCGTTTGCATAAAGCCGAGGGGTAAGCTCTTGGCTTTATGCTTTTTTTATGGTTTCCAAATAGAAATTAAGAAATTCTTTATGATTTCCCCTTACACTAAAATGTAAAGGAGGATGACAACATGAGTTCTGTTATTTTGGAAGCACATGACTTAACAAAAGAATACCGGCACACAGTTGCCTTAGATCATATTGATTTGAAAATTGAAAAAGGGAAAATTTATGGCTTCATAGGCCAAAATGGAGCAGGAAAGACCACCTTTTTGAGATTGGTTACAGGATTAGCGTTTCCGACAAGCGGCACCTTATCGTTGTGGGGGAAAACCGTCGAAAAGGAATTGCAGGAACAGAGAAAGCGGATCGGTTGCATGATCGAAACACCTGCGCTTTTTCCGACAATGACCGCTTATCAAAATATGGAGATACAGCGTATCCAACGTGGTATCCCTGACAAAGCAGTTATCCAAAAAACTTTAGACATGGTAGGTCTGAAAGATACCGGGAAAAAAGCTGTCCGTAATTTTTCGCTGGGGATGCGACAGCGATTGGGTATTGCAATCGCACTATTAAATACACCAGAATTTCTTATTTTGGATGAACCGATCAATGGGCTTGATCCTGCTGGAATTGTGGAAATTCGTAATTTGCTAAAGTCCTTGAATAAGGAATACGGAATGACGATATTGGTATCCAGCCATATCTTAGAGGAACTGTATCAGACAGCATCAGAGTTTATTTTAATAGACAAAGGCAAAATTATCGAAGAAATATCAGATCGAGAACTAAATGATCGTTGCAAACGGCATATCGCAATAAAGGCAACTGATCCACAAAAAGCTCTGATCGTTTTGGAAGAAACGCTACACACAGATAGTTTTAAGCTGATGCCAGATGGCATAATTCGCCTATATGATTATCTCGATGATATGGAAAAAGTGGCTGCTGCTTTGTCAGATGCACATATTCTCGTTACAGGTCTTTCTGTGGCCGGTGATACATTAGAAGATTACTTTTTAAGCAAAATAGGAGGGACAGGAAATGTCAAATCTCCTAAAAGCTGAATTTTATAAGCTGTTCCATAGCTGGTATTTTTGGGGGATAGGATTGTTTAATCTCCTTTTTAAGTAGTGTGTTGTTACTGGATAGCGTTGGGGAAACATCCAACCTTTTCTTTGCTTCGATATACAATATGCCAATCCTATATTTCCTCACAATCATCTTTTCTGCCCTGTTTGTTGGAAATGATTTTGGCAGAAGAACATTACAATCATATATCAATGCCGGACATCGACGCGGAAAGATACTATTTGCGAAGCTGGTAGTTCATCAAATCGCCTGCATAGTTATCCTGTCTTTTCCACTGTTGTTACATAGCATAATTGGTACGTTTGTCACTAAAGGAGCATTGGCAAGCATCGGCATAGTTGTAATGGTGATTGCTTCGCAATTTGCAATGTGCCTATTACCTTTTTTCTTTGCCTTCATTTTCCGTGATATTAGGAAAGAGTATGGCTGTGCCGATGGTACTCTTTTTCTTAATGGTCTTTTTGATGAATGGAGATCAAGTGCAGCTTATCTCACAAATATTGCCTATGGGCCAGCTTCGGCTTATGGCATTGCAACAATCCAACATATCCGGCGGGCAATTCATGTTTTCAGATTTTTTATGGGTACTGGCATTATGCTTAGGTACTTATCTGTGGTTCCGACCGCTCGGATTTGAAATAACAAGGAGGTGTGGGAATGAACAACTTACTGAAAATGGAAAAATATCAATTATCACATAATATCTTTTATTGGTGCGGTTTAATAGGGATATTTTTGATTGGTTTTTTTACCGCAGATACTTATGTCCCGGAAGCTATGGGGCCTATGGGTGGGGCTGCTACATCCCTCGCAGATATTTTTAATGGAATGGTTTACGATTCAACCTTTCTCCTGATTATTATATCCAGTATTTTAGCTCTGATTTTAGGACAGGAATTTTCCAGTCGGACGATTGATCTTGAGGTCAATGCAGGACATTCGAGAAAAACCATTTTCTTTGCTAAAGTAATCTCATACTTAATTGCATTTAATATCATGGCTCTTGTTTATCCTGTGGCTGGTTGTATAAGAGAAAGTGTCCGCTTTGGTATTACCGAAGCAGGCAACCTTTGTTATCAGGTCAGTAAGGCGATTTTATATTCTCTGCTTTTGAACAGTGCGACTTTTCTTATTGCAATCTGGATTGTTTTTTGGTTAAGAAGCTCTGCAAGAGCAATAGCTGTTACCGCTTTAGTCACTTTTGTTCTTAGCCTTTATCTTGGGTATGGAATGATGTTTGATCTTCCTGTTGCATTTTTGGCAACCTATCAGATACGGGAAGCGGTTTTTTACTGTGACCTATTTTTTCGCCATGGGCCATTTTAGTTGGCGTTGTTTGGATAGTTGCTTTGATAACCTTTTCATGGATTAGCTTTCGCAAATGTGAACTCAAATAACAAGGAGGGAGGTGTCTGGAATAAAGCTGTTGTTAATTTTAGTTATCGCAGTCTTGATAGTAGTGCTTTTCAAATATGTGCAAATCAAAATGACAAATCCGTAACCTATCGAAACAAATGACCGATCTTACAACTGGAAAATCGGAAAAGATGCTGGACATCTCTCTTGTTGATAAAGATATAGAACAACTGGCCGCAGTATTAAACCAGTATAATGAAAAGCAAAGACAGTCCATTGCAAGCACATTACGACACGAAATGTATTTGAAAGAGTCCATTGCTAATATTTCACATGACTTGCGTACCCCTCTGACGGTAATACTTGGCCATTTACAATTATTAAAAAGGAGAATTTATCAGCAGGTCAAACACAGCGTATAGAAACCATTTATAATAAAGCAGAAAGAATGAAAGCGCTGATACAAACCTTTTACGATGTTTCTGTAATAGACGCAAAAGAAGTAACTCCTGTGCGTGAAGATTTCAACTTAACAAATTTGCTGATAAATCTTATCACAGAGAACGCCCCAGCATTGGAAGCAAAAGGCATATCTCCTGTAATTGGTCTGCCAGATCATTCCGTTTATCTCCATTCGGACTATGGTATGGTAGAACGTATTTTTCAAAATCTTATTATAAATGCTATTCGATATTCCTCTGGCTCGATTAAAATTGACCTGAAGCAAGGCAAAGAAAAGAGTGCTATTTTTATCATTGAAAATCCCATTGATAGTAAGGTGGAAATAGACCCAAACCGACTATTTGAAAGATTTTATACCGGGGACAAATCAAGGCATAATAGCGGTACAGGAGTGGGGCTTGCTGTGGTAAAAACTATTAACTGACAAGCTCGGCGGCAATGTGTTCGCTAAAATTGAAAATGATACACTAACCATTTCATTGGAAATCAAATAAACAGTATTGTTTCAACTGCCGGGCGACGGCAAAGAAAAAAAGCCGTCGTACAACAGCCCTTTTGACACGCCCATAAAACCAGCGGCGGCTTTGAGAAATCAAGGCCGCCGCTTCTCTTTGCCCAGCGCAGGATCGGCGGCCCACGAAGGGAGCCGCCATGCTGATATACTGTCCCGTGACTATGAATTGGAACAGACTAACCTTACAAACCTTGTCGAATATCTTCGGCAAGAAGTCAAGGAACAGGAAAAGCAGAAAGTCAATGTCAGACAGTTTATTGCAGCGGTCAGGAAGTACACTGATATGCAGCAGCTTGACGCCTCTGTTCTCCGGGAGTTTGTGGAGAAAATTTATATCTCCGAGGTTTATACGCCGGACGAGAATGAGCCGCGCATCAAGGTCAGAGAAATCGAGATCGTCTATAACTTCATTGGTGCATTTGATTTTGAGGACGCAAGGGAGCAATCCCAAGCAGCCCAAAAAGAAAACCGGCGTAGCCTAAACTACGCCGATTCTCTCACATAAATGTTTTCTTACGTCACCGCCCCTAAGCAGGGCTTTGTCTACAGTCTGAAATCTCCCGGAGTTTTTCCGGGAGATTTTTTTCACAGGACGCCTTTTCTGATCAGAAAATAACGCTTTTAGATATTGAGCAGATCGCTGAATACCTTCAGTGCTCCGTCTGTCTCATGAGCCAGAACGCGTTTTGCAAGGACTTTACCAAGCTGTACGCCTTCCTGGTCGAAGCTGTTTACGTTCCACAGGAATCCCTGGAACATGATCTTATTCTCGAAGTGTGCAAGCAGTGCTCCCAGCGTCTTCGGATTTACCTGATCTCCGATGATGATGCTGGACGGACGGCCGCCTTCGAAGTTTTTGTTTTTATTCTCATCTGCTTTACCGCAGGCAAATGCAACGATCTGAGCTGCTACGTTTGCGCAGAGTTTCTGCTGGCTGGTGCTGCCCTGGATGTCGACATCGGTCTCCATCTGGTTATTGCGGAAGCCTACAAACTGCAGCGGAACGATATCAGTTCCCTGATGCAGCAGCTGATAGAAGGAATGCTGTCCGTTGGTACCTGGCTCGCCGAAGAGAACCGGACCGGTCGGGTAATTGACCGGCTCGCCGAAGCGGTTGACCGATTTACCGTTGGACTCCATATCTACCTGCTGTAAGTGAGCCGGGAAACGGTTCAGTGCCTGGGAGTACGGAAGAACTGCAGTGCTTGGATAGCCAAGAACGTTTCTCTCGTAAACACCGATCAGCGCATCGAGCATCTCCGGGTTCTGTAATACGTCTTTGTTTGCAGAAAGTTTATCTTCTGCTGCAGCGCCCTCGAGGAATGCTGCGAATACTTCCGGTCCGAAAGCCAGGGATAGAACAGCGCCGCCGACTGCGGATGTGGAAGAATAACGGCCTCCGATGTAGTCATCCATGAAGAATGCTGCCAGATAGTCGTCGCTCTTTGCCAGCGGAGAAGTCTCACTGGTAACGGCGATCATGTGCTTGGATGCATCCAGGCCTGCATTTTTCAGAGCGTCTTTTACGAAGGACTCGTTGGTCAGAGTCTCCAGTGTGGTTCCGGATTTGGATACCAGAACGAAGATGGAATGTGCTACGTCGATCGAATTCAGAACAGCTGCTGCGTCATCCGGGTCAACGTTGCTGATGAATTTTGCTTCCATTTTGAAGCAGCCGTTTTTCTTTGCCCAGTTTTCCAGAGCCAGATACATCGCACGCGGGCCAAGGTCGCTTCCGCCGATACCGATCTGCACAACGGTGGTGAATTTTTCACCTGCTGCGTTGGTGATCTCACCTGCATGTACTTTGTTCGCGAACTCTGCGATGCGGTTCTGCTGCTCTACGTAGAAAGCACGTTTGTCTACGCCGTCTGCCGTAACGGTGTTTCCGAGCTGGCCGCGGGTCAGCTGATGAAGCACGAGACGGTTCTCTCCGGTGTTGATGACAGCACCGTTGTAAAGCTCCTCAAATTTTTCAGAAAGCTGTGCCTCTTCTGCCAGTTTTACGAGTGCGGCAAGGACATCCTCATTCACCTGTTTTGCTGCGTAGTTATACGCAAGTCCTTCTGCCATCGGAACGCTGTAAGATTTTACGCGCTCTGCTCCGTTTTCGCCGGACATCACCTCGGCAAGATTGACACGCTCCACTTTTTTCAGCTCCTCAAAAGAAGCCAGTTTATCAAGATTGTTCCAGGTAACCATTGTTAAGTTCCTCCTGTTTTTTTATTTTGTCTCTCTATTCCGTCCGCGGAAACATTTTTATTCCCGCTATTATACCAATGAAACAGACTGCTTGCTAAAAACAGTCTGTTTCGTGATACTTTTTTATTTCGTATAGTTATAAGAAAGAGCTCTTGCGATCTCCCACTGATATTCCGGCAGAGTCTTTGTCATGGACAGTGCCTCGTCGATATCGTAATCTACATACTCACCGTTCTTGTATGCAACAACGCGGTCTGTTTTGCCTTCCAGAAGAAGGTCAACTGCGTAAGCACCCATGATGGACGCATATACACGGTCTTTACATGTCGGGCTTCCTCCACGCTGCATATGTCCAAGGATCGTTGCACGGGTCTCGATTCCGGTTGCAGCTTCGATTCTGCGCGCCATGCTGGTGGAATGGCCGATGCCCTCAGCATTTACGATGATATGATGTTTTTTGCCTTTTCTACGGTTCTCGATGATGTTGTTGATGATCTTCTGCTCATCGTAATCGTATTTCTCCGGAAGAAGAATATCCTCTGCGCCGTTTGCGATACCGCACCACAGAGCGATATATCCGGCATTACGTCCCATAACCTCGATGATCGAGCATCTCTCATGGGAAGTGGAAGTATCTCTTACTTTATCAATGGCTTCCATTGCAGTGTTTACCGCGGTATCAAAACCGATGGTATATTCTGTGCAGGCGATATCCAGGTCGATGGTTCCCGGTACACCTACGGTGTTAATTCCAAGAGCTGCCAGTTTCTGCGCTCCTGCAAAAGATCCGTCTCCGCCGATAACTACCAGTCCGTCGATGCCGTGTTTTCTGCAGACATCTGCAGCACGTTTCTGGCCTTCCGGTGTACGCATCTCTGCGCAGCGGGCGGTATAAAGGATAGTACCTCCGCGCTCGATGGTGTCGGATACATCGCGGGCTGTCATGTCGATGATTTCTTCGTTCATCAGTCCGTCGTAGCCTTTCAGGATACCTTTCATCTGAACGCCCTTCTGCAGACCTCTTCTTACGGCTGCACGGATCGCTGCGTTCATACCTGGTGCATCACCACCGCTGGTAAGCACTCCGATTGTCTTTACCTTGTTAGTCGTTGCCATATGAATTCCTCCATCTCATCACACACATTAATAAACGAGTAGTTTTATTTATTAATCACACACAGTTTTATTTTAAAGCATTCAGGCCCTTTTTTCAATACTCTTTTCTACAACTTTCACGTTTCCGGTACCGAATTTTGCCTGAAGTGACGCCACCAGACGGGCATCTGCCTGCACATTGCGGCTCGGCGGCAGTTTTTTCATCGCTTTGATCGATTTGATGTAGAGAATCACGCTGTCCTTGCCGTCGGATTCATGCAGCATCTGGTACAGATCCGCCACTTCTCTCTCGTACGTTTCCTTGTCCGGGAACTGGATCCAGAGCTCTTTCGGGATGCCTGCAAACGGGAAAATTTTCTCGCAGATCAGCTTGCTCGGCTTATCATCCTCCGCGGAAACACGGCCCTGGATGAAGACACGCGCATCGGTCTGCATCATCGCTGCGTTTTTCTCGTAATCGCGCGGGAATACGACGATTTCCATACTGCCGACGAGGTCCTCGAGTGTGAGAAATGCCATTGTCTTGTTATTCTTTGTATATTTGATTTTTTTATCCGTGATAATGCCGCCGACAATCTCTTTCGCGCCGTCGGTGACGGATGGGAAACCCGTCTCCTCATCCGGCTGGAAGTCTGTCGTTACCGCGGAAATATTCTTCCGCCAGCACTCCTCCTGCTCCTCGAGCGGATGACCGCTGACGTAGATGCCGAGCACCTCTTTTTCGAGCGCCAAAAGATCACTCTTTTCGTATTCTCCGACATCCGGGTACACCGTTTCATACGACCGTTTGGTCGTCTCATCTACGAAGTCAAACAGACTCATCTGGCCGCTTAACGAATCTTTTTTCTCGCGCGCCACATCATCGAGCACATTGGCGTAGACGAACATGAGCTGCTTTCTCGTCACGCCGAAGCAGTCGAATGCACCCGCCTTGATAAAGTTCTCGACGGTCCGCTTGTTGACTTCTTTTCCGCTCAGGCGCTCCGCGAAATCCTTTAACGAGCGGAACGGTCCGTTTGCACTCCGCTCCTCCACGATCGCCTCCATGACCGGCTTTCCGATGCCTTTGACCGCCGCCATGCCATAGCGGATCGCCTGGCCGTCCACCGTGAATTTTCCTTCGCTTCGGTTGATGTCCGGCGGCAGAATGGAAATGCCCATCTGGCGGGAACTCAAGATATACTCTGCGACTTTTCCCGGGTTATCGATGCAGGAGGTCATCAGAGCCGCCATGAACTCAACCGGGTAATAGTATTTCAGCCATGCCGTCTGGTACGATACGAACGCGTACGCCGCCGCATGGGATTTGTTGAAGGCGTATTTCGCGAAGTCGATCATCTCGTCGTAGATCTTGTTCGCTGTCTTCTCATCAATGCCGTTTTTGATACAGCCCGGCACACCCTCGGCCTCGTTTCCATAAACGAAATTCTGGCGCTCTTTTTCCATGACAGATGCCTTTTTCTTCGACATCGCACGGCGCACCAGATCGGCCCGTCCAAGCGAATAGCCCGCCAGTGCCTGTACGATCTGCATAACCTGTTCCTGGTAGACGATACAACCGTACGTCGGCTCCAGAATCGGTTTTAAGAGCGGTGTATCGTACGTAACGGATTCCGGGTTGTTTTTTCCTTTGATGTACTGCGGAATAAAATCCATCGGGCCCGGCCGGTACAGGGAAATTCCGGCGATGATATCCTCGAGGCTCTGCGGTTTTAACTCCTTCATGAAGTTTTTCATTCCCGCACTCTCGAGCTGGAACACACCGACCGTTTTCGATGCGCCGATCATGCCGAGCACTTTCGGATCGTTGTAATCGATGTGAAGCAGATCAATTTTCTTATTGCTGTAACGCTCTGCGAGCTTTGTCGCATTCTGAATGACGGTCAGGGTCCGAAGCCCTAAGAAGTCCATTTTCAGAAGTCCCAGTTCCTCGAGCGTCGTCATCGTGAACTGCGTGACGATCGTTCCGTCGCTTCCTCGCGAGAGCGGCACAAATTCCACCAGCGGACGCGAGCCGATGACAACACCGGCGGCGTGCATCGACGTGTGGCGCGGCAGACCTTCAAGTCTCCGTGACATGTCGATCAGATGTGCAACCTCTTCATTGCCCCGGTACAGCTCCCGCAGCTCGTGGTTCATCTGCAGTGCCTTGTCGATCGTGATATTCAGCTCATTCGGAATCATCTTCGCGATCGAATCGACCTGTGCATACGGCATATCCAGCACACGGCCGACATCGCGGATGACACCGCGCGCCGCCAGTGTACCGAATGTGACGATCTGTACAACGCGGTCCTTGCCGTATTTTCTCGTTACATAGTCGATGACCTCCGGGCGGCGTTCGAAGCAGAAATCCACGTCGATATCAGGCATGGTAACTCGTTCCGGGTTCAGGAAACGCTCGAACAGGAGCTGGTACCGCATCGGGTCCAGCTGTGTGATGCCAAGGGTGTAGGAAACAATACTTCCGGCCGCCGATCCTCGTCCCGGTCCGACCATGATGTCGTGATCGCGCGCAAATTTGATGAAATCCCACACGATCAGGAAGTAATCGACGTAACCCATCGTTTTGATCGTATCAAGCTCGTATTTCAGCCGCGCTTTCAGTTCATCCGTCGCCGGGTGATACCGTTCCTCGAGGCCGTCGTAGCAGAGCTTATTTAAGTATTCCCAGGAAGTGTATCCTTCCGGCACATCGAATTTCGGAAGTTTTGTGACACCAAATTCGATCTCCACATTACACCGTTCTGCAATTTTCTGTGTATTTTCGATTGCCTGCGGTGCATACGGGAAGAGCGATGCCATCTCCGCCTCGGATTTCACGAAATACTGGCCGCCCTCGTAGCGCATGCGGTCCTCATCCGTGATCTTCTTTCCGGTCTGCAGGCACAGAAGAATATCGTGGGAATCCGCATCTTCTGCGTACGTGTAGTGAATATCATTCGTCGCCACCAGCTCGATGCCGGTTTCTGCCGAGAGGCGCATCAGCTGCTGATTGACCATCCGCTGCTCCGAGATGCCGTGATCCTGCAGTTCCAGAAAGAAATTTCCTTTTCCGAAAATCTTCTCATACCGCAGTGCGGCCTCTTTTCCCATCTCGTACTGGTTCCGCACCATCGCACGCGCCACCTCACCTGCAAGGCAGGCGGAAAGCGCGATAATGCCCTCGTGATACTTTTCCAGAATCTCCATGTCGACACGCGGCTTATAGTAAAATCCATCGATAAAGCCCGCCGAAACAATCTTCATCAGATTGGAATAGCCCGTATTATTTTCCGCCAGCAGAACCAGATGGTAGTACCGGTCCTCTCCGCGGCTGGTTTCGCGGTCGAAACGGGAACCCGGCGCCACGTAAACCTCACAGCCGAGGATCGGCTTGATGCCCTGCGCACGGGCTTCTTTATAAAAATCGATACAGCCGAACATGACGCCGTGATCGGTGATCGCGGCGCTGTTCATGCCAAGCTCCTTGACTCTGGCAACGTACTCTTTGATCTTGTTCGATCCGTCCAGAAGGCTGTATTCGGTATGTACATGTAAATGCGTAAAACTCATCGTTTTCTCCTCTATTTTCCAAAGGCATGTTCCGTTGTCTCCAAGATCGTCTGCACCAGACTGTCCGGCTCGATCGGCTTGGTCAGATGGCTGTTCATGCCCGCGGCGCGGCATCCCTCTTTGCTCTCTTCGGAGGACTGCGCCGTCATCGGGATAATCGGGACTTGTTTTGCTTCCGGAAGCTCCATGGCGCGGATCTGCCGCGCTGCCTCAAGGCCGCCCATCACAGGCATCATCAGATCCATTAAAATCACATCAAATTTCTGCGGATTCGCCGCATACTTTTCAACCGCCTCGCGGCCGTTCCATGCCTCTTCCACCGTCGCACCGTGATCGGTCAGGTAAAACTCGGCGATTTCCATGTTGATCTCATTATCCTCGACAAGCAGAACGTGGAAGCGGACAAGCTCTTTTCCTGCGATCCGTGTCTTTACTTCCTGAATCCGCTGTCCCTCGCAGTCAATGTAAAACGGAAGCCGGAATACATACGTCGTTCCGACGCCCTGCTGGCTCGTTACCTCGATCGTGCCCTGCATTTTTTCGATCAGTTCTTTGACGATCGACATGCCAAGGCCCGTTCCCTTGTACTGCGTTCTCGCACCGGACTTCTCCTGTGTGAACGGATGGAACAGCTCTTTTTCGATAAATTCGCTGCTCATTCCGATGCCGCTGTCCGTGATGCGGAACTCGTAGACGACCCGGGTTCCGTCGCAGGAGACTTCGCCCGCATACGTATCGATCATTCCACCCGGCTTGTTGTACTTGATTGCATTGCTGAAGAGATTCAGCATAATCTGCCGCAGGCGCAGCGGACTGCCGATCAGTCTCGTGTGCGTCAGCTCACCGCGGTGCGTACAGTGGGTAATGCCCATCTCCGTAATCTGCGCATTGACAAGGGATGCCACATCATCCATCAGATGCGTCAGGTCAAAAGAAGCGCTCTCGATCGTCTCTTTTCCGGACTCCAGCTTATTCATATCGAGCACATCGTTGATAAGTGCCAGCAGATGGCTTGCGGAAAGATTGATTTTATCGAGGCAGTCGTCCACTTTTGCCTCATCCTGCCGGTTTTTGCGGATGATATCCAGCATGCCCATAATGCCATTGATCGGCGTGCGCACATCGTGGCTCATGCGGTTCATAAATTCTGTTTTTGCACGACTTGCACTGTCTGCAGCTCTAAAGGCATCCTGAAGCTGTATCTTCTCCCTCTCTTCCCGGCTGTGGAACTCTGACGTATCACGGAAAAGGATCATGCCGTGTACCACAACGCTCTCCCGCTTTGTCTTTCGGTCGTAGACGGTATCCTGTGACATAAGAACCGTCTTCTGCAACCATATTCTTCTGCCGGACTCATCTGTTTCCTGATACTCCACGACTACCTGCTTATCTCCGTTTTCAAAGCGCTGCAGCAGTTTCTTCGAGGAATCCACAATGCGGTATGATTCCAATGTCTCCTCCGCGACAAACGCACTGCATTCCCCGCAGTATTTCTCGTAGGAACACGGCAGATCTATATTGAGGTCAAATTTCTTCTGCCCGCTGTGGTAAAAAATCTGCTCCATCGAATCATTCGTCAGATCAACGGCGAACACGGCCTCGGCCGTCTCGAGAAGTGCCTCAGCGTAGTGGCTGTTTTCAATGATCGACTGTTTCATCTGTTCATAGTATTGGTCGAGCTGTTCTTTTTCATTCCGAGCAGCTTCCTCATTGGAGCGGAACCGCTCAAAGCCCATCAGAAAATGGTGCAGTCCGCCGTCCTCGGCCGCGTCGTAGAACAGAATGGTGACTTTTCCCCGGCAGAGCGCTTCCCCTTCGCTTCCCTCCCGATACTCGTACAGAATTTCTACGCTCTCTTCTCCCTTCTGATAGCACTCCTTCAGATGGGTAAGATCCAGCATTCTACGCATTTCCTTTCTCTTTTCCTCATCCGTGATTCCCTGCACAATATGCTCGGCCGCACCGGTATAGCTGCCGTCCTCGGCAAGGAAAAAGCCCGAAACGGCGCGCAGAATCCGGTACTGGTCCTGTCTTGCATTGCAGTAAATACAGTTGGAAAAATGATATCCCTTTTTCTTTACGACGTCCAGCGCTTCCAGGCTGATCTTCCGCTCTGCGGCGGCTTCTTCCATCTTCGCGCGGTTTTTGTCGATATACATGTTCTGGTCCGCATGGCGGAACAGTTCCCGGATATCACAGTCTTCAAATTCCGTGGACAGTGCATAGCCTCCGGCGTAGCTGATCGGCATCTCCGGGTGCTGGCGGGAATATTCTGCCGTCTGCGTGCGGATGTGATTCATGCACGCTTCCACTTCTTCACGGTTCAGTCCGCGCAGAATGGCAAGAAACTCATCTCCGCCGTTTCTTCCGACGAAATACTCCTCCGGGACTGCTTTTCGAAGCTGAACGGCAAAGGAACGGATATATTCGTCTCCCTTGTCGTGACCCAGACTGTTGTTGATCGTGCGCAGATTGTTGAGGTCAAACACGCAGACCGCATACACGCCGGAAATTTCTTCTCCTCCGTCGCTTCCCTCCAGAATCTCTTCGCATTTATTTTTATTTGGCAGGCCCGTCGCCTCATCGAGATAGACTTTCTTCTGCAGAATACGGTTCATCGCCGCATAGCGGACGGCCTTGATCAGCTCCATGCCGATGACAAACACCAGACCGATGATATCTCCTACTACCACCTGCTCCAGCTTCTTCAGCGAAGACGCCATTCTCTGCGAATACGCTTCCGCAAGGCCCGTCGCCTCGTCACAGATTTTGAAAAAGGTCTCACTCTTTTCGATAATCGCGGTATTCTCATATCCTTTTTCACGCACCAGCAGAATCTCTGCCTTCAGCTCTTCAAAATACGATGCCAGCTCAGTCATCTTATCCTGAAAATCCCGGTCATCCAGGCGCACCAGATCCAGCTCGCTGCTTCCGTTCTGCAGACCGTCGATATAAGCGTTGATGTCTGCAATCATCGTATCCTGCGGTTCTCCCGCATCCTCCAGCTTGATAATCCGCTGCGTTTTTCCGCGCACCAGACCGGCATAGTTGACAACGCGGGCCGTTCCCTGTATTTTCTCGACCATCGACATAATGCAGAAAAACAGAATAATCAGAATGATCGTTAAAACCGTCATTGCGGTTTTGGAAATAAAAGATGTTTTTTTCTTACTTTTCTTTTTCTTCATCGCTCTCCATCAGATCCTGTGTCATTTTTTGTCATATAGATCATATTATAAGCGCAATCCTCTCTTCGCGCAACCGCAAACCGGGCGCAGAAAAAATTTCAAAATTTTATCTGCTGTCTGACACAAAAAAACGGACACCGGAGAGGATGTGCTTCCTGTCCAGTGCCCGATCTTTTCTTATTTTGCTTTTTCTGCCGTCCAGATTTTACCGTCGCGGATGACAACCTGTTTTTCTTTCATCAGATGGCCGACCGCGCGCTTAAATGCTGCTTTGCTGAGGCCAAATTCTCTCTGAATCACTTCCGGTGATGCTTTGTCATCAAACGGAAGGACACCTGCAAATTCCTCGATCACAGAAAGAACGCTCTCTGCATCGATTGCGATCTGCTCGTACGCTTTTCCGCGTGCGGACAGGGAGAGTTTTCCGTCCTCTTTGACTTCTGTAACGCGGCACTCAAGTTCCTGGCCGACATGATAGTCTGCCTGTGCTTCTCTCTTTGGAATCAGGCCGGAGTAGCGGTCATCAACAGCAACGAAAACGCCGAAGTTTCCGCTGATCTCGTAGATTCTTCCCTTTACGGTATCGCCTACGACGTACGGAGAATTGGTTTTCAGGAAATGGTAAACCTTCATCGTTGCGCAGAGACGGTCGCTCTTGTCGATGTAGAGGGAAACCAGAACCTCATCACCTGGATGGAGGCGGCGGGTCTGCTGTTTAAACGGAAGAAACAGATCTTTTTCCAGACCCCAGTCCAGAAATGCTCCGATCTTTCCGGTAGCAGCTACGTTTAAGACAGCCAGCTCTCCAAGCACCAGCTTCGGCTCTCTGGTTGTCGCAATCAGACGGTCGCTGGAATCGCGGTACAGAAATACTTCCAGCTCATCTCCCTCTTTTGTTCCTTCCGGCACCTGTTTGATCGGCAGAAGAACGCGTTCCTTCTCGCCTGCTTCCCGGGTCTCCCCAAGATAAATACCGAATTCTACTTTCTTTACTACTACCAGCTTTTGCTTTCTTCCTATATTTAACATTTGACTTCCTTTCTTACTGCTCGCCGAGAGCCTTCATGCTCATCTCCTCGAGCAGGTCGCTCTTGATGTGGTACAGCTTGTCGGACAGATCCACGTAAACCTCATGCGGATTGACCAGACGTTTGGACTCCTCCCAGAGGGTATCTTTCTCTCTGGTGCAGATGTCGCGGATCTCCATGACGGATGGAGAAGTGTAGACGCATGCGCCCTTCTGGAAAATCGGAACGAGGAGCTCGCGTAAGGTGTAGGTTCCGCCTTTGATCTTTGTCTTTTTCCAGGTCTCGATCGGGTCGAAGATGATCATATCTTTGCTCTCGTCGAAGGTCTCGTCTGCGAGGCAGATCAGGTCGGCACGGATCTTTCCGGTTTCTTTATCATAAATACGATAAATCGTCTTATTGCCCGGGTTTGTTACTTTCTCGGAGTTCTCGGACAGCTTGATCTTCGGTGTGAATTCTGCGTCATCTTTATCTTTTGCTGCTGCCAGCTTGTAAACGCCGCCGAATGCCGGCCAGTCACCGGATGTGATCAGGTTGGTGCCGACGCCCCAGGAATTGATCTTCGCACCCTGGGTTTTCAGGCTGTCGATCAGGTACTCATCGAGATCACTGGATGCGGAAATGATGGCATCGCCGAAACCTTCTGCCTCGAGCATCTGATATGCTTTTTTCGACAGGTAAGCCAGGTCACCGCTGTCGATGCGGATGCCGTAGCCCTTCATCGGTAAGCCCTCTGCTCTCATCTCTTTGAAGACGCGGATCGCATTCGGAACACCGGATTCGAGAACATCGTAGGTGTCTACGAGAAGAATGCAGGCTTCCGGATACATTTTCGCATACGTTTTGAATGCGGTGTACTCATCCGGGAAGCTCATGATCCAGCTGTGTGCGTGGGTTCCCTTGACTGGAACGTCAAACATCTGTCCGGTCAGGACATTGGAGGTTCCGATGCAGCCGCCGATCATGGCAGCACGCGCGCCGTAGATACCGGCATCCGGTCCCTGTGCACGGCGGAGTCCAAACTCCATGATGCCGTCGCCCTTTGCCGCGTAAACAACGCGGGATGCTTTCGTCGCGATCAGGCTCTGATGGTTGATCATGTTCAGAATCGCGGTCTCTACAAGCTGTGCCTCCATGATCGGAGCGACAACTTTTAAGAGCGGTTCTCTTGGGAATACGACGGTTCCTTCCGGGATCGCATAGATATCTCCGGTGAAATGGAAGCCTCTTAAATACTCCAGGAAATCATCGTTGAAAATATGGAGGGAACGGAGATAGTCGATGTCATCCGGTGAAAAGTGAAGATCGCGGACATACTCGATTACCTGCTCAAGTCCTGCACATACGGCGTATGCGCCGCCGCATGGATTCTTTCTGTAAAATGCATCAAATACCACGATCTGATCGGACGGGTTCTCGTAGTAGCCCTGCATCATGGTAAGTTCATATAAATCGGTTAACAGTGTAAGGTTCTGCGCTCTCATGGCAAATTCCCCTTTCCTCATTGTGTTTATTACGTTCGTATCTTATTCTTTCCGATTGTACCACAATCATTGAAATTCCACAACTACGTATGGCTGTCCTTTTTCATCGTTCAGCGAGATAAAACAGCCGTTTTCCGTCTCGGCGCGCAGCGGATGCAGGACGTCACCGAGGTGCGCCTGCTGTTTGTATTCGGCGCGCATCCGGTGCACGGTGAAGTTCTTCGGAAGGCATTCACCGGCAAGGGAAATGAACTGTGCGTTGTTGACGTGGTGGTTCGTATCGAGGTTGTGCGGCCGCACCGGGAACGGTTCGCCGATGAAATCTGCTTCCGGCATTTTCACTTTGCGCTCGCCGAAATCCTCGTCGATCGGACCGTCAATGCCGTAGGCGTCTGTCGTCTCTTTCGGTGCGCGGACGGGATGACCCGTTTCCATATTGACGTAAGACCAGATGGAGTTGGCACAGGCGAGCATTTCGCCGTCTTCTGTTTCCATCGTGAAGTTACGCATGCCAAGAAATCCTTTGAAGCCGCTCGCCCATGTAGTGATTTTTACCGCTTCACCGAGGGATGGATAGCGGCGCACATGAATCTGCCACGCGGACAGCACCCAGGCGCAGCCTCGTTTTTTGAGCTCCGCAACGCCCTCGCCGATCGCTTCCGACTGGAAGGTACTGCAGTCCTGAAAGTAATTGATCAGCCCCGGCAGGGTGAGATTTCCGTCCTCACCGATTTCGCTGTAGCGGATTCTGCTCGTAAAGGAATACTTCATCGTTTCGTTCCTCCTGCTGTATTTTTAATCTTTGACCGAAAACGTTTTGTCAATCGGATATTCGCCAAAGTTTCGAGCAAACACAGACTTTGGCTCATTGCCTGCACAAATCGAAAAAGGCCTCAGGTACGAGACCTGAGACCTTTCAATGAGCTGGGCTACCTGGATTCGAACCAGGAACTGACGGAGTCAGAGTCCGTTGCCTTACCGTTTGGCGATAGCCCATTGCTTTGCGACAAAATGTATAATACACTATCGCAAGAGAAAAGTCAACACCTTTTTTGAAATTTTTTATTTTTTTCAAAAAACTGACTTTTGGAACATTTTGGAAGGGATTTGACGGCTCAACCCGGCCATTGTCACTCTCCCGCCACGTATTTTTTGTCGATGTTGACGACGCATTCATACTTCTCATCCATTTCCTTCATCAGCGCCCCGATCTGCCCGATCACGCGATCACAGTCTTTCTTCTTATAAGAATACGGGATTTCAAGATCAAAAATCAACTTCTTTTTCTCCGCCCCGTTGATCATACGGAAATCGTGGAAGGAAAGCTCCGGATCGAGAATGGAAATTACGTTTCTTACCTTCTCCTTTGTCGCAAGAACCGTCGCATCGTGGATCTCCACCGGATCCATGTGGATGACCAGCAGAATCCCCAATTTTTCACCGACCTCATGTTCAATGCGGTCGATAATATCATGCGATACCTCGATATCGACATCTCGCGGCACCTCCGCATGGATCGATGCCATACTTCTGCCAGGCCCGTAGTTGTGGACAATCAGATCATGGGTTCCTACAATTCCTTCATAGGAAGCAACCTCTTTCATGATCCGTGCATACAGATCCGGATCCGCGCCCTGCCCGATCAGCGGTTCCAATGTATCTTTTGCAATGGAAATACCGGACCACATAACGAGTACCGCCACAACAAGTCCTGCGATTGCGTCGATATTAACCGAAAGGAAATGGCAGATCAATGTAGAAGCGATCGTTGCGCTCGTCGTGATCACGTCGCCCATGGAATCCGCCGACGTTGCCAGCATCACCTTCGACTGAATGCGGTTTCCCAGTTTTCGGTTGAAAAGCGCCATCCACAGCTTTACACCAACCGAGAGCACCAGAATCAAAAACGGAACCATCTGAAATGTGATCTCTTCCGGATTGCGAATTTTCTCCAGGGAGCTCTTTAAAAACGTAAAGCCGACTTCAATAACCAGAAACGAAACGATCAGCGCTGCAATATACTCGATCCGACCGTGCCCGAACGGGTGCTCTTTATCTGCCGGTTTGTTTGCCATCTTGACACCAACAAAGCTGATGACCGAAGATGCCGCGTCGGAAAGGTTATTGAACGCATCCGCCATGATTGCCAGCGAATGCATCCCAACGCCGATCAGCAGCTTTGCAGCGAACAGCAATACATTGCAGCAGATTCCCACCATACTGGATAAAATACCATAGCTCGTGCGCACATCCGCATTGTCGGTGTTCTCATACTCTTTTACAAAACATCTTACCAGAAAATCTGTCATGGGTTCCCCTTCTTTCCACCCTATATTAAGAAAAAGGCCTCACGCATCGCCGCGGAGCCTTTTTGTTTTCCCTGTCCTTTCTATAGTAGGCAGTGTTGAAAAAAAAGTCAAGCCTAACATATTTTCGGAGATTCTATCGACAGAGAGAAAAAGCAACGCAGACTGCTTCTTTTCAGCAATTCTGCGCCGCTTTTTCTCTGTTTTTCAGATTTTATCTCTTTTCAGGCAGATTTGACAATCGAATGAGAGTTTTTCTTTTTCCTGCCTGAAATAGCGTTACCGCCCACCGGTACCCAGCGAGCCGTAACGGAATAGCTACTATTTTACTTTATAAATTTTCGCCATATCCTGCACATACAGCGGATAGAACCGATAGCCCGCAAAATCGCTCCGAAGAGCAACCTCGCATGCCATATCCTCGATATACAGGTTTGCCGCATCGTCACAGAGCAGTGTTTCCATTTTTTTGTAAAGCTCAACCTGCTCCTCTTCATCCGTGCTGGTCTTAACCTGCTGATACAGTTTATCATACTCTTCGTTGCTGTAGTTGATAAAGTTCTTGGATGATGTTGAGGTAAAGCGTTCCAGCAACGCGCGTCCGGTCAGATATGCCGCGTCAACGCCGACAACCGTGGACTGGAACTTCCGGTCTGCATATACATCCGACAGCCAGCTGTCCCACTCGACCTGCTGAATTTTGGCAGTAACACCGATCGCTTTAAGCTGCTCTACCAGAACCTGGGCTGTATCGATATGCTGCTGATAATTGTTCGGCACTGTAATCGTAAGCTCAAATCCATCTGGGTATCCGGCTTCTTTTAACAGTTCTTTTGCCTTCTCAATATCCTGATTATATCGCTCTGACAGTTCCGGCACATAATATTTTCCAAATGCCGGAAACATGCTGCTTCCGATGATCGTTCCTTTTCCGTCCGCAATCATATCCAGCACTTCCTGACGGTTTGCCGCATAGCAGAGCGCCTGGCGCACCTTCACATTGTTGAGCGGTTCCACGGCATTGTTCAGATACAGCGCCTGTACCAGGTTCATACCGCCGTCATAAATCGTAAAATCGGAATCTTCGGCAAGCTGCGCTGTCTGTGTGGAACTGAGACGTGCATACATGTCCAGTGTACCGGATTTCAGGTTTGTTACGACTGCATTGCTGTCCTTGACAATTCGAAATGTTACCTTGTCCAGATACGCCTGATTTTCCGTATCCCAGTAATCGCTGAATTTTTCAAGGACAATGTTTTCCTGCGGGGACCGTGATACATAGTGGAACGGGCCTGTTCCGACCGGATCTGCTTCCAGATCTTCCACATGCTCAGGTACAATCGCCACCGTCAGATAGGCAAGAAACTCGGTGTCTGCCTCTTTTAAATAGATGTCAATCGTGCTCTCGTCTGGAATTTCAACCTTGTCCACATTGGAAAATGCCTCTACCAGAGGCGTTCCGTCTCCGTTGATACCCGCACAGCGTTCGATTGAATATTTTACATCCTCTGCAGTGACGGTCGTTCCATCGTGGAATTTGACACCATTCCGGAGCTTGAAGGTATAAACCTTTCCATCCTCCGAAATCGAATGGCTCTCTGCCACCGCATCGTTCAGATTTCCTTCTTCATCGGGCTTTACAAGGCCCTCATAAATATTGAATAGGATTTCTTTCGTTCCTGCCGCAACAGATTTGTGTGGGTCAAGACTATCCTCAATGTCCTGAGGAATTCCTACCGTGATGGAACCTCCCATAACAGGTTCCCCTGTCGGGGTTGATTCCGTTGATACCTGAGAACTTGTGGTATCGGAAGAATCTGCTTTCCCATCCTTGCCATCCTGGCATCCGCCAAGTACAACAGTAAGAGCTGCAACTAAAAGCAGCGCAAGTACGCTTCTTCTTTTCTTCATGATTTCTCCTTTTGATACGAGTTCTCTCATTTTGTAATTGTCACGCCTATTGTATCCGACCTGTTCCCAAATAGCAAGTACATTATTGTATACAATTTATTTTCCGAATTCGAAAATCACGTATATCCGCCCCGCGTATTCCGGATTCTTTCCCTCGGGATGTACCGGAAAAGATAAAAATTTTGCCGCCCGGGAATTTTAACATTCCCGGGCGGCAAACGCTTTTGCTTTTTTTCTTTTATCCTTCAATGGAGATTGTCTTTTTCTGCTCCACAGCCGGTTTTGCTTCCTTCTTCGGTACGAAGAGTTTCAGCAGACCGTGTTTAAATTCAGCCTTGATATCCTCTTCGGTAATATCTTCACCTACATAGAAGCTTCTGCTGCATGCACCTGCGTAACGCTCTTTGCGGATGTAGCGGCCGTTCTCTTTTTCTTTCTCGTCTTTGTCAAGACCTTTCTCTGCACTGATGGTCAGATAACCATTTTCCAGTGTGGCCTGAACTTCATCTTTTGTGAAGCCCGGAAGGTCAACCACTACCTCGTAGCCATTATTCAGCTCGCGAATATCTGTTTTCATCACATGGCTGGCTTTGCGGCCATACAGTTTCTTTTCTGTATTCTTCATCTCTTTGTCATAATCATAGAACGGAAAATCGTTGAAAAAGTCATCAAATAAATTTTCTCCAAAAATACTAGGCATTAACATAAGTCATCGCTCCTTCTTATTCTTCTCATGGAACCTGATCCATGCTTTTTCTCCGGTTTTTCTTTTCACCGGATCTTTTTGTTTACCTGTTTCTTTGGAACGGAAAGGCTTCCGGATACCGGAGGTTTTCTTCTTTTCCTCTCTTTGTATCCCTCTTCCTTTGTTCTAGCTGTAATATAACACTTATTATTAGCACTGTCAAGAGGCGAGTGCTAATTATTTTGTGAAGATTTTGTGAACGCTACGAGCCATGCACATTTACGTGAAAAGCCCTCGTTCAAGCTTGCTTGGTAAAGAGGGCTTTTTCATGGAAATGTATAGGGCGACAGCCCGACAGCGAGGGAATTTATTCCCGAGCTGTGCACAGACACCTATATGAGTGAAACTTAGCGAAACTTAAATTACGCCCAAGATGGAATATACTTATTTGTTTGTACTTGAATTTTTTAATCTGATCATCTATATCTTCTCCATCACCAAATACCGTAACCTTTATTGATCTTCCCCTTTCCGTTTGATATTTCCGGATATACTCTGTTAATTGTTTTACGTAAATTTCTTCATCTTCCACAATTGCAATCTGTATCATCCTATACCCACCTAAATCTCCTTATTCTGTTAAATAGAAAGTTAGAAATTCTGTTAAATTTTCAATAGCATCTGGTTTTTCTGATAGTTCTTTCCCATCCAGTCCTCTCCCATAACTACCAAGGATCGCACTAAGAGATACAGCGACTCGACTTGAATTCCATACAGCTTCATACATCATTTCCTGATTCTCTTAGTTACTTTATTGAGAACGTAATAAAATGGTTTTGAATACTTTCCGATAATTCCCCGACTTTTTTTGGAAAGCTGTAGGGATTCATAGGATGGATCTATGATTATCAATATCAAATCTACACCGTTATCAATTCCACGTCCAAAGTGTTCAATACCAGCCTCCATATCCATTAGCGCAAATTGGTCTTCTGTAAGCCTGAGATTTTGGATAAATTGAGTCATAACAGTTCCCATAGCACAAGAACACCCTTCATTTGCCTGATGAATTTTTCCACTGGTCATCAGTTTTACACCGTC